>Ga0302279_10000012_pt1 | contig 262160 bp, 203 predicted proteins | sample III_Bog_N3_3_FD_194541 | JGI IMG/M metagenome (GOLD analysis project Ga0302279, IMG submission 194541) | Peat permafrost microbial communities from Stordalen Mire near Abisko, Sweden - III_Bog_N3_3 | ecosystem: Environmental > Terrestrial > Soil > Wetlands > Peat | place: Sweden: Abisko... | reverse complement strand
CTCGGGGAGGCAAGGAACCTCTTCTCCTTGGTCACCCGAGCGCTCGGGGAGGCAAGGAACGACATCTCCTTGGTCACCCGAGCGCTCGGGGAGGCAAGGAACGTCATCTCCTTGGCCACCCGAGCGCTCGGGGAGGCAAGGGACGTCATCTCCTTGGTCACCCGAGCGCTCGGGGAGGCAAGGGAACCTCGCAGGGAGCGAGGAAACTCTCCGAGGAAGCGACGTTCCCGTCGGTCCGTCGCTCGATCGTCGCCGCGCACGCGAAGACCGTCCGTGCGGCAGCGACGTTCGCTTCGACGGGCCGGTCGATCGTCGCCGAGCACGCGACGAACGTCGGCGTCGTCGTCTCGGGTTCGACAGCGCGGACGAAGAACCGGCGCGACGGAGCGAAGGAGGTCCTCGCCCGACGCACGTTCGACTGGCTGCGAGGGAGATGTCTGCCGACGTTGATTACAGCGGCGTCCTCGTTCGTCTATACTTCAAGGGCCGAGCGCATCGCCTCGGGCCAACGCACCTCGCACCCACGACGCAACTTCTCCTCTCTTCCGGAGCGACCATGAACTCGACGTCCACCTGGCTCAAGGCTGCAGCATTCGGAGTGATGGTGTGGGGGACGACGGCCGCCGCCGGATGCTCCGCCGAAGTCGTCGCGGAGCCGGCGTACTACCCGCCGCCGGGCTACCTCGCGACCGTCGCGCCCACTTATTACGAGGGGCGTCCCGCGTATTACTACAACGATCGCTGGTACTTCCGTTCCGGTGCCGGGTGGGGTTACTACCGCTCGGAGCCGAGCTACCTGTTCCGGGCGCGCACGGTGTACGGCCAGCCCGCCAACGCCTACGTCCGTGGGGCCGGCGGCCGCGTCGTCGTCCACGGGCGGTAAGCGTCAAGGCCGCGCACGCGCGCGAGCGTCGTCGTCACGGTCGGACGATGACCTTCTCTTCGACGACGGGTTGCCGCGTCTCGACGTGAACCACCTCCGGGCGGTCCCTCACGACGACGCGCTCGCGAGCCACGCAGCCCACGCTTGCCGTTCCGGCGAACGCGAGGCTCATCACGAGAGAATTGCTGACGATCCACTTGAGAGTCTTCATGTCGGGCCTCGTTTGCAAGGCGGGTGCCGCTAGCCCGTGAGAGAGCGACGACGGGCCGCGGACGGCGCTCTCGACGAAGCGTGAGACTGCGAAGTCGTCGGTGAAGCGGGCTCGAAACCTGCACACCTTCGTGCTCACACTCCTCATGAAGGCCCTCCCTCTGTTCGCCCGCGTCTCTGGACGTTCGAACGTCCGCGACAGCGCGGCGCTTGTGAAGCGGTGTGTGGCGTTTCTGCCGGTGGCTCGGTAGTCATGGACGACGATCTCGACGGGGAAGCGGCGCTGCGGGCGCGCGCGCAGAGCAGGGTCGGTGCGCTCCTCGCGCGCAAGTACCGCCTCGACGGCGTGCTCGGGTTCGGCGGCATGGCGACGGTCTATGCGGCGACCCATCGCAACGGAAAGGAGGTCGCGCTCAAGCTCCTTCACCCGGAGCTCGCGCTGAACGCCGAGGTCTGGCGTCGCTTCCTGCGCGAGGGCTACGTCGCGAACCACGTGAAGCACCCGGGTGCCGTGTCGGTCCTCGACGATGACGTGACGGAAGAAGGCTGGGCGTTTCTCGTCATGGAGCGCCTCGAAGGGATCACGCTGGAGGCGCTGTGGGAGGCTCGCGTCCAGGTCAACCCTGCATGCGTGGTGGCGATCGTGCTCGAGGTGCTCGACGTCATGAGCGCCGCGCACGAGAAGGGCATCGTCCACCGGGACCTGAAGCCCGCGAACCTCTTCTTGACCCACTCGGGAGAGGTGAAGGTGCTCGACTTCGGCATCGCGCGCATGCGGGAGGCGACGCCGCAGAAAGACACGACGCAGGGCGGGGTGATGGGCACGCCCACCTTCATGGCGCCCGAGCAGGCGATGGGACAGTCGAAGGACATCGACGCGCAGACCGATCTCTGGGCGGTCGGTGCCATCGCGTTCTCGCTTCTCGTGGGCGAGGTCGTCCACCCCGCCGAGAATTCGCGACAGTCCATGGTCTACGCCGCGACCCGTGCGGCGCGGTCGCTGAGCGTGATGGCGCCGACGCTGCACGAGGCTCTCGCGAAGGTGTTCGATCGTGCGCTCGCCTTCGACAAGGCGTCGCGCTGGACCTCCGCGACCGCGATGCGGGAGGCCCTCGTCGCCGCCGCGATGGACGCGTACGGGGAGCTACCCGGTCGCGAGGTGATCTGCGCTGCCGTCGGAGGGTGCGCGAGCCTCCGGCCGTCGCGTCATGGAAATGCGCCGACGGGCAACGGAGCCCTGGCTCCAGCGGCACACGACCAGACGAAGGAGCTCGGTGTGAATCCGTCGCTCGCGGCGCGCCCGGCGCCCATGCCGACGCCCACGCGTAGTGCGACGATGATCGGCCTCGCCGACGCCACCTCGCCGCGGGTGCTGCGCCCCGCGATGACGACGAGCCGGCCCGTCGCGACGGCCTCGCCGGCTCTCGCGAACCATGTACGGAGCGGCGGGCGCGGGCGGTTCGCGGCGGCCGCGGCAAGCGTGAGCGTCCTCGCTCTCGCCGCGGGCATGCTCCTGCGCGCGCCGACGGCGGCGTCTGCGGGAGCAGAGCCCGTGACTGACGTCGTAGAGACGCACGAGAGCGTCGCCGGCGCGTTCGCGCTGGGCCGCGCCGCCGAACCTCTTCCCGCGCTGCCTGTCCCCTCCGCATCCACGTCGAGTCAGCCCGTGGCGCCCGCGCGCGTTCGAGTCGTCGCGCCGCTCGCGACCGCGTCGGCGACACCGCGGATCGCACCTGTCGGCGTCGCATCCAGCTCCCGGGCAGCAGCGCCGTGCACGCCGCCATTCGTCATCGATCGACGCACCGGCGTGAAGAAGTGGAAGGTCGAATGCTTGTGACGCGTCGCGGAGCGGCGGCGCTCTTCGGGGCGGCGGCCTGGACGGTGCTCGGCTCCGCCGCGGCCGATCCCTCGAGGCCGCCGACCAAGCTCGAGTGCGTCGCGGCCAATGAGCGTGCGCAAGCGCTCCGCCTCCAGAGCTCCCTCGTCGAAGCGAGATCGCAGCTGCTGCTCTGCGTCGATCCGTCCTGTCCGGGCCCCGTTCGCCAGGACTGCGCGGATCGCAGCGCGGAGCTCGATCGCGCGATGCCGACTCTGCGGTTCGATCTCGTCGGCGGAGCCGGCGCGTACGTCGCGCTCTCGATCGACGGCGAGCGTGCGTCTCCGCACCTCGAGGGCGAGGCCATCTCGGTCAATCCGGGCGTCCATGCGTTCCAGTTCGTCGGGCGTGACGGTCGGCGAGCGGAGCTGACTCTCGCCGTGCAAGAGGGGCAGAAGAACCGGCGCGTCCCCGTCGACATGCTTGCGGCGGACGCAGCCGACCCCGCGAGACCACAGCGGATTGTCGGTGAGACGCTCGTCGGTGTCGGGGTTGCGAGCCTCGTCATCGGTACGGTGCTCGGCCTCGTCGCGAAGTCGACTTACGACGACGCGCTCTCCGCGCAGTGTCACGGCAACGCGCAGCAGTGCACGGCGCTAGGAGTCGCGGGTGTCGACTCGGCCCACACGCAAGCCGTGGGCTCCACGGTGGGGTTCATCGCGGGCGCCTCGACGCTCGCGGGAGGTGTCGCGCTCTGGGCGACGGCGCGAGCGAGCGTACGAGTCGCTCCGACCGGCGGTGCGACTCTGGGACTCGTCGGGTCGTTCTGATGCGACGAACGGCGCTCTCGATCCTCGGCGTGTGCGCTCTCGCAGCTACCGCCTCGTGCGCCGACGTCTGGGGCTTCGACGAGGCCGTGCTCGGGTCGGACGCGATCGCGCCGTCCGCCGACGCCTCGAGACCCACCAACGACGCGAACGTTCGGCGTGACGACGCTGCCACGTCGCACGCCGACGCACACGCGGAACCCGCGGATGCGACGGCGACTCGCGACGCACACGCCGCGGACGAAGCCTCGGTGGCGACACCCGATGCGGAGCGCGACGTCCGTTCGGACACCGGACCCGCTGCGAGCTGCGTACCCTCGTGCGGTCCCGGCGCGACCTGCGCGACGGCCGTGGGGAATGTTCACGTGTGCGTGACCGCGCGATCGTGCACCGACGGAAGCGAGTGTGCTCCCTCCACGTGCTGCGTCTGGATGAACGCGTCCACGGCGACGGGTCTTTGTGAAGCCGCCGGTCCTCCCGGGGGAGCGTCCACCGCCAGTTGCCTCTGCACCGGAAAAGCGAAGGGCATCGACATGGCGTCCTGCAAGTCGTGCGACACACCCGCGGGTTACCCGATGTCTGCCGCGACGGTCTGTCAGTGAGGTCTGTCAGTGAGGTCTGTCAGTGAGCTGACGTAACGCTCGTCAGCGCATGGCCGGGTTGGCCATCGACGCGGGAGCGTCGTCGTCGTCGACGCGCCGCAGGTTGTGCTTTTTTCCCGAGAGACGGTCGAGGATCAAGTAGATGACGGGGACCGAATAGAGGGTCAGCATCTGGGAAACGATCAGCCCGCCGACGATGGTGATGCCGAGCGGCTTCCTGAGCTCGGCTCCCGTCCCGTTGCCGAGCGCGAGCGGGAGGCCGCCGAGGAGCGCGGCCATGGTCGTCATCATGATCGGTCGGAACCGGAGGAGACACGCCTGCCGGATCGCCTCTTCGCGCGACAGCCCTTGCTCGCGCTCGGCCTCGATGGCGAAGTCGACCATCATGATGGCGTTCTTCTTCACGATGCCGATCAGCAGGATGATGCCGATGAGCGCGATGATGCTGAACTCCGTCTTGCACAGCAGCAGCGCGAGGAACGCGCCCACGCCCGCGGACGGAAGGCTCGAGAGGATGGTGATGGGGTGAACGTAGCTCTCGTAGAGCATCCCCAGCACGATGTAGACGGTGAAGAGCGCCGCGGCGATGAGGACGGGCTCGCTCGAGAGCGACGCCTGGAATGCCTGCGCCGTCCCCTGGAAGCTGGGGCGGAGGCTCTGCGGTACGCCGAGCTCGGCCTCGGCCTTGTGGATGGCGGTGACCGCGTCGCTGAGCGACTTTCCGGGCGCGAGGTTGAACGAGAGCGTGATCGCGGGGAACTGCCCCTGGTGGTTGATCGAGAGCGACGTGCGCGACGTGCCCATCTTGGTGAACGCGCCGAGCGGAACGAGCTGATTCGGCGCGGGCGTGCTCGTCGCGACGCTGTTCGACGTCGTGCTGATCGCGATGGGCTGAGCGGCGGTCGCCGTCTGGCTGGTGAGGGCGGTCGCGTTGCTCGCGAAGCCCGAGCCTGCACCGAGGAGCGTCTTGTTGAGCCCCAGGCTGGGGATACCGAGCTGGCTGCCGATGCCGGACGTCCCGACCGTGGTGCTCGTGACGTCGGGAATCATCGCTCCACCCGCGGTCGTGGAGCTCGTCGACGTCGACGTGACGCCCGATTGACCCGACCCACCGCTCGGTGCGGCGGCGCCTCCGCCCACCGACCCGACGGAGCCCGATGCCGCGCCGCCGAGTGCCGTACCGGCGACGGAGGACTGACCAGCTTTGACGTAGAGCGAGTTGATCGAGTTCGGGCTCGTCAAGAACTCGGGCTTCACCTCCATGACGACGCGGTACGCGTTGTACTCCGTGAAGAACGTCGCGACCTGGCGCTGGCCATAGGCGTCGTACAGCGTGTCGTCGACCGCCTGCGGGGCGATGCCGAGGCGAGACGCGGTGTCACGGTCGATGGTGACGTCGAGCTCGAGGCCGCTCGTCTGCTGGTCCGTCGCCGCGTCGGTCACCTCGGGGATCTTCTTGAGGCGCGCGAGCACCTTCGGGGCCCAGAGGTTGAGCTCGTCGAGGTTGGCGTCCTCGAGCGTGTACTGGTACTGGCCCTTCGCCTGCCGTCCGCCGAGCCGGACGTCCTGGATCGATTGCAGCTTGAGGTCGATCCCCTCGACCTTGCCCAGCTTGGGGCGCAAGCGGTTGATGATCTCGTCCGCGGTCACCTTGCGAGGGCCTTTGGGCTTCAGCCCGATGAAGACCTGCCCGGTGTTCCCGGCTCCGCCCCCGATGAACGAGATGAAATGGTCGATGTCCGGGTCGCCCTGAACGATCTTGTTGACGCGCTTCTGTCGCTCGAACATCGAGGGGAACGAGACATCCTGCGGCGCCTCCGAGAGGCCCATGAGGGTGCCGGTGTCCTGCTGCGGGAAGAGGCCCTGAGGCAGGATCTTGAACAGCGCGACCGTCAGCGCGACGGCGCCGATCGTCATGAGGAACATCACGGCCTTGTGGCGTATGACCCAGACGAGCCCGCGGTCGTAGAAGCGGAGGATCGCCTCGAAGATGCCCTCCGACCAGTTGTAGAGTCGCCCGCGTGGCCCGTGCTCCGTTCTCAAGAGACGTGAGCACATCATCGGGGTGAGGGTGAGCGAGATCACCGCGGAGACGCCGATCGCCATGCTGAGGGTGACGGCGAACTCGCGGAACAGGCGTCCGACGATCCCTCCCATGAGGAGCAGCGGGATGAAGACGGCGAGGAGCGATACGGTGATCGACACGATGGTGAAGCCGATCTGCTTCGCCCCCTTCAGCGCCGCCTCGGTCGGCGACTCTCCCAGCTCGATGAAGCGGCTGATGTTCTCCGTCACGACGATCGCGTCGTCGACGACGAAGCCGGTCGAGATGGTGAGCGCCATCAGCGACAGATTGTCGAGGCTGTAGCCCGCGAGGTACATGAGCCCGAACGTCCCCACGAGGGACAGCGGGACCGCGACGCTCGGAATGGCCGTCGCGCGGAACGTGCGGAGGAAGACGAAGACGACCACGACGACGAGGAACACCGACAGCACGAGGGTGTGCTCGACATCGTCGACGGAGGCGCGGATCGTCCCCGCGCGATCGATCAGAACCTCCGTCTTGATCGCTGGCGAGATGTTCGTCGCCAGCGTGGGGAGGACGGCCTTGATGCGGTCGATCGTCTGGATGATGTTGGCGCCGGGCTGCCGACGGATGATGACCACGACCGCGCGGACGCTGTCTGCCCACCCCGCGACGCGTGCGTTCTCGACGTCGTCGAAGACGTTCGCGACGTCCCCGAGCCGGACCGTGGTGCCATTGTTGTAGGCGAGCACGAGCGACCGGAAGTCGTTCGCGGTCATGATCTGATCGTTCGCGCCGACCGTACGGGCGCGGGCGTCGCCGACGAGCACCCCCTTGGGCTGATTCGACGTCGCGGTCGATAGCACCTTGCGGACGTCCTCCATGCTGAGCCCGATGCCGCTGAGCGCGACGGGGTCGACCTGGACGCGGACCGCGGGTTGCTGCCCCCCGCCGACCGTCACCTGGCCGACGCCCTGGACCTGCGAGATTTTCTGCGCAAGGACGGTATTGGCCTGGTCGTAGACCTGCCCGAGCGGGAGCGAGCTGGAAGTCAGCGCGAGGATGAGGATCGGGCTGTCGGCCGGGTTCACTTTCCGGAACGTCGGCCTCGACGGGAGGTTCGCCGGGAGCTCACCGCCCGCCGCGGAGATCGCGGCCTGGACGTCCCGGCCAGCCGCGTCGACGTCACGGTCGAGATCGAACTGGAGCGTGATCTGGACCGATGCGAAGGAGCTCGTCGAGGTGATCTCGGAGACGCCTGCGATGCGCCCGAAGCGGCGTTCGAGCGGCGTCGCGACCGACGAGGCCATCGTCTCGGGGTTGGCGCCGGGGAGCGACGCCTGCACCTGGATCGTCGGGAAGTCGACCTTCGGGAGCGGCGACACCGGCAGGAGCGCGTACGCTGCGAAGCCCGCGAGGAGGATCGCAGCCGCGAGGAGCGACGTCGCGATCGGTCGCTTGATGAACGGCGCCGAGATATTCAACCGGCCCTCATCCGGTCCCGCCTGGGGCCGCCGCGGGCAGGGGGGCGTGGGTCGGCTGGGCGCCTCGGATCCAGCGCGAGAGCTTCTCCATGTAGAGGTAGATCACCGGGGTCGTGTAGAGAGTGAGCACCTGCGAGAGGATCAGCCCTCCGACGATGGAGATGCCGAGCGGCCTGCGGAGCTCCGACCCGATGCCCGTGCCGAGGGCGAGCGGAAGCCCGCCGAGGAGCGCGGCCAGCGTCGTCATCATGATGGGTCGGAAGCGCAAGAGACACGCCTGGTGAATCGCGTCCTGGGGCGACATCCCCTTGTCGCGCTCCGCTTCCAGAGCGAAGTCGATCATCATGATCGCGTTCTTCTTCACGATGCCGATGAGGAGCACGATGCCGATGAGGGCGATGACGCTGAACTCCGAGCCGAACACCATGAGGGCGAGGAACGCGCCCACTCCGGCCGACGGCAACGTGGAGATGATGGTCACCGGGTGGATGTAGCTCTCGTAGAGGACGCCGAGCACGATGTAGACGGTGATGAGCGCCGCAAGAATCAGCACGGGCTCGCTCCCGAGCGCCTCGTTGAACGCAGACGCCGTCCCCTCGAACTCCGCGTGCACGCTCGGCGGCATGCCGAGCTCCGTCTCGGCCTTTCCGATCGCCGTCGTTGCGTCGCCGAGCGACACGCCTTTGGCGGTGTTGAACGAGATCGTCACGGCCGGAAACTGCCCCTGGTGGCTGACGACCAGCGGGGCGATGCGCTCCTTGAACTTGCAGAACGCGCTCAGCGGGACCTGATCGCCCGTCTGCGACTTCACGTAGATCAGGTTCAGCGCGTTCGCGTCCTTCTGGAACTCCGGCTTCACCTCGAGGATGACGCGGTACAGGTTCAGCTGGGTGAAGATCGTCGAGATCTGTCGCTGCCCGAACGCGTCGTAGAGCGTGTCGTCGATGGTCTGCGGCGAGATCCCCATCCGCGACGCCGTGTCGCGATCGATCGTCACGGTCATCTGCAGGCCCGCGTTCTGCGCGTCGCTCGCGACGTCCCTCAGCTCGGGCAGGGTCTGGAGCTTCTTCACGACCTTCGGGCCCCACTCGGCCAGCTCCTTCGAGTTCGAGTCCTCCATCGTGTACTGGTACTGCGTCTGGCTCACGCGGTTGTCGATGTTGAGGTCCTGGACGGACTGCAGGAAGAGGATGATGCCCTCCACCTTCGCCGTCTCGGGCGCGAGCCGAGCGATGATCTCGTCGGCGCTCGACTTCCTCTCGCCGCGTGGCTTGAGCGTGATGGTGAACCGGCCGGTGTTGGTGGTCGCGTTCGTCCCGTCCGACCCGATGAACGACGCGACGGAGGCGACGTCCGGGTCCTTCCGGATGACGTCGACGACGTTCTGCTGCAGCTCCATCATGCGTGGAAACGAGACGTCGGGCGCTGCGGTCGAGACGCCGAGGAGGCTGCCGGTGTCCTGGTTCGGGAAGAAGCCCTTCGGGATCATCACCATCAGGAGGCCCGTGAAACCGACCGTCGCGATGGTGACGAGCAGGGTGAAGAAGCGGTGGCGCAGCACCCACACGAGCCCGACGTCGTAGAGCCGGATGACCGCCTCGAACCCGCGCTCGGAGAGCTGGAAGAGCTTCCCGTGCTCCTTCGTCTCCGGCTGGAGGAGGTGGGCGCACATCATCGGCGTCAGCGTCAGCGAGAGCACAGCGGACACACCGATGGCGACCGACAGCGTGATCGCGAACTCGCGGAAGAGGCGCCCGACGATCCCGCCCATGAAGAGCAGCGGGATGAGGACCGCGATGAGCGATACCGTGAGCGACACGATGGTGAAGCCGATCTGCTTCGCCCCCTTGAGCGCGGCCTCGAACGGCGCGTCCCCCTCCTCGATGTAGCGGCTGATGTTCTCGATCATGACGATCGCGTCGTCGACGACGAACCCCGTCGAGATCGTGAGCGCCATGAGCGTAAGGTTGTTGAGGCTGTAGCCGAGCAGGTACATCACGCCGAACGTGCCCACGAGGGACAGCGGGACGGCGATGCTCGGGATCACGGTCGCCCGGATGTTCCGCAGGAACACGAAGATGACGAGAATGACGAGGCCGATCGTCAGCACCATCGTGAACTCGACGTCCTCGACCGACGCGCGGACGGTCTCCGTACGGTCGGCGAGGATCTCGACCTTGATGCCTCGAGGCATCGACGCCTCGAGCTGGGGCAGGAGCGCCTTCACGTGGTCCGCGACGTTGATGATGTTGGCGCCCGGCTGACGCTGGACGTTCAGGATGATCGCCCGCTTCTCGTTCGCCCAGCCGGCGAGCTGGGTGTTCTCGACGCCGTCGAACACGTTGGCGATGTCCCGCAGGCGCACGGGAGCGCCGTTCCGGTAGGCCATGACGAGCGTCTTGAACGAGTCGGCCTTGAAGAGCTGGTCGTTCGTCTGGATCGTGTAGTCCTGCCGCGCGCCGTCCAGGTTGCCCTTCGCCTGGTTCACGTTGTCCGCGACGATCGCCGAGCGGACGTCTTCGAGACTGAGCTGGGAGCCCGCGAGCGCTTGCGGGTCGACCTGGATCCGGACGGCGGGCTTCTGGGCGCCGTTGAGCGTGACGAGCCCGACGCCGGAAACCTGCGAGAGCTTCTGGGCGAGGATCGAGTCGGCCTCGTCGTCCACGTCGCTCAGCGGGAGTGTGTCGGAGCTGACCGCGAGCGTGAGGATCGGCGTGTCGGCAGGGTTGCTCTTGCTGTAGATCGGCGGGACCGGCAACGTCGGCGGGAGCAGGGAGGACGCTGCGTTGATCGCAGCCTGAACATCTTGCTCCGCGGCGTCGATGTTGCGGTCGAGGGTGAACTGGACCGTGATCTGTGAGCTCGCGAAGCTCGAGACGGAGGTCATTTGCGAGAGCGACGGCATCTGTCCGAGCTGGCGCTCGAGCGGCGTCGTCACGGAGGAGGCCATCGTCTCCGCGCTCGCCCCGGGGAGGAACGTCGAGACGACGATGGTCGGGTAGTCGACCTCCGGCAGCGCGGCGATCGGCAGCTGCCGGAAGCCGACGAGGCCCGCCAGCAAGAGCCCGATCATCAGCAGGGTCGTCGCGATCGGGCGCCGGATGAAGGGCTCCGAGATGGATGCGTGCTCCTCGGTGCCACCCTCTCGCTGCGACTGCGGGCCGCCCTCTCTCCGGCTCGCGGGGCCCGCGCCGTGCGTGTCTTGCGCGTTCACGGCGCAGCGCTCGCGCTGGGTGCGGCGTGGGGCGCGTCACCCTGATGGCTCCGCGCGGATGCCGATGCCGCAGGCGCCCCTCCCTTTGCGTCGCCGTCCGCCGCGCGCGGCGCGACCTTGCTGCCCGGCTTGAGCTGGCTCTGGCCGTCGGCGACCACGATTTCTCCGGGCGTCACGCCCTTCTTGATGATCGCGACGTCCCCCTGGAGCGAGACGATCTCGACGGTGCGCATCTCCGCGACCATGTCCTTGCCTGCGACGTACACGAACGTCCCCGTCGGTCCGCGCTGGATGCAAACGGCAGGGATGACGATGGCGTCCTTCTCCGTCGACAGGAGCAGTCGTGCCTTCACGAACTCGTTCGGCCAGAGGACCGACTTCGGATTCGCGAAGCTCGCGCGGAGCCGGATCGTCGCGGTCGTCTGGTTGATCTGGTTGTCGATGAACGTCAGAGTCCCCGAGGCCAGGTTGTGCGAGCCATCGCGGCTCAGCGCCTGGACCGCGAGCGGGCCCTTCGCGAGCTCTTCTTGCACGCGCGGGAGCTCGTCCTCCGGAAGCGTGAAGAGCACCGTCATGGGATCGAGCTGGGTGATCACCACGAGACCGGTCCCGTCGCTCGTCTGCACGAGATTGCCCGGGTCGATGAGCCGGACGCCCGTGACGCCGTCGATCGGGGACACGATGCGCGAGTACTCCACGTTCAGCCTGGCGGCCTCGATCGTCGCCTCGTCCGTCCGGATCGTGCCGATGGTCGTGTCCTTGAGAGCCAGCTGATCGGTGTATTGCTGCTCGGCGATGAGCTTCTGAGCGCGCAGCTCGCGGTACCGCTCGAGGTTGAGCTCGGCGTTCTTGAGGGTCGCCTGGTCGCGCGCAAGCGCCGCTTCGGCCTGATGCAGCACCGCGAGGAACGGGCGCGGGTCGACCTGCGCGACAAGATCTCCCTTGTGGAGGAACTGCCCCTCCTTGAAGTTGACGCTCATCAGCGGCCCGTTCACCTGCGTGTGGACCGTGACGGTGTAGGTCGGCAGCGCGTTCCCGAGGCCTTCGAGATAGACGGGAACGTCCTTCCGCTCGACGGGAGCGAGCACGACCGGGATCGCACGATCGGTCGGCGCACCCTTGGCGGCGGCAGCGGCGGCATCGGCCGAGCGCGACCGGTACACGAGGCCGCCGACGCCCGAAGCGACCGCGAGAAGCAGGACGACGACGACCCAGCCGCGGCCGCCGTGCGGAGCGATGGGAGCGGCAGCGTCGGACGACGGGAAGTTCTGAGAAGACGGCTGATTCATGGACGGCCCAGGGCTAAAAGTAGCTGCGCGCGCGCAATCGCTAGATTGAAATCAGCCTGGACGCGCTGCGCACCGGCAGAGGTCACCGCGACCTGTGCGTCTCCGAGCTGGATGATGTTGCCGACCCCCTGCGAGTAGCTGGCCTCGGCGAGCCGCAGCTGCTCTCGGGCGTTGATGAGCGCCTCCTCGGTGGCGCCGATGCTCACTTTCGCCGAGCGAACGCTCAACCGAGCCTGCTCGACGTCGAGGCGCACCTGGAGCCGCTCGGCCTCGAGCTGCGAGTCGACCACCCCGAGATTCCCCTGCGCTTCGCGGACTTGCCCCCGCGTGAGACCACCGAGGAAGATGGGCCAGCTCAGCGTGAGCCCGACTTGCCACGCGGGAGTCAGCGTCGCGATGTCTCCGCCGAAGAAGCCGGCGCCGCCCAGTCCGGAGATCGTCGGTGCGTACCCCCCCTGCAGCCCGCGGATCGTCAGGACGTCTGCCTCGTGCTGCTTCACGAGGCTCGCGAGCTCGGGGCGAGCGGAGAGCGCGCGGTTGATGAGTTGCTCGGCGGAGTCGTCCTCGCCGTCGACGCCGCGGATCCCTTCGTCGGCCACGTCGTAGTCGACGCTCGCCGTGACCCCCATCGCCAGGTTGAGCTGCGCCCGGGCGATGTCGTAGTTGTTCTCCGCCTGGATCAGCTGAACCTTCGCGTTCGCGAGATCCGTCCGGGTCTGCGCGAGCGAGATCTCGGGCTGGGTGCCTGCGTTGACGAACCCCTCGGTCTGCACGAGGTGCTTCTGTTCGTTCTGGAGCGTCTCCATCTGCACGCGAACGAGCGCGCGGTCCTCGCGAGCCGTGAAGAAGGCCGAGCGAACATTGTAGACGATCTGGTTGCGCGTCACAGCTTCGGTCGCCTGCAGCCCCTCGACGGTTCTGTCGGCTGCCTTCCACTTCTCCGTGGTCTGGCCGAAGTCGTAGATGAGCTGTGTCGCGGAGAGCTGAGCCGTATACGTGCTCCCTGTCGTGCCGGAGGCGCCGGACGCGCTCGAAGTCGCTGTCGTCGTCGACATCGTGGTCCCCGTGGTTCCCGTCGAGGTCCCGGTCGACGACCCGTGGGCGGAGGCCTCGTTCCCATAGATCCACGAGGCGTTTCCGACGACCTGCGGGAGATATGGCGACCTCGCCTGTTCGACACGCCCCACCGCGGCCGCCGTTGCGAAGCGGGCCTGGCGGATGTTCGGCTGATGCTCGATCGCGGAGTGCTCCGCGGCGTCGAGCGCAAGAACCGGGCGATCGCGCGTGGCGGCGCTGGCGAGCAAAGACGCGGTAGAAGGAGCCTTCGGGAGCGACGGATCCGCCTTGGCGCTCGCTGGCGGAGACGCGCCGCTGCCGGGCGACGGTGCCGAGAGGGGAGCGACAACCTGCATCAGCACCGACGCGAGGGTTCCGGGCAACGTGGGGGTCATCATCGAAGAGTGCCCTTGAGTAGCATTCCTCCTACGAGCCTGTCCGCGTTTCGCTGAGGCCGCCGAGGCTTTCCGACCAACGCGCGTCCGGCGCGGACGACCCGTCGGGCATGAGTGCCCAAGGCCGTATATGCTCACACGGTGACTACCCTGCCGGTCAGACCCATGCACGCGCTCCACCAGTCGGTCGCGAGCGTGCCCGCGAAGCGGGCGCGGGTTCGCGTGAGTCTCAGCGGCCAGCCTTTCGTAAGCGTCTCCGTCGTCCTCTTCATCGTCCTCCTCCAGTCGACGAACCAGTACCTTTCCGGTGCGGAAGCGGCGCGGGTCGGGGGCCACCTCTGCTTCCTCGCCGTCGAGCTCCCGTCGGTCCTCATTGCGCTAGGCCTGACCTATCGAGCGCTGAAGCGTCAGCACGTCGGAGCGACCGCGGCGGTTGTGATCACAGTGCTGGTCGCCGGCGTTCTCGGCGCAGGCTTCGGCGTCCTTCTCTCGATCGTCAGCCAGCGCTTTCCGCACGTGATGCTCCGCCCGATCGCCAACTTCACGATGGCTCGCGGCGCGCTCTACGGGTTCAGCCTCGGTCAGTTCCACATGGGGCTCTGGGCGCTCGCCTTCGCCTATCCTTTCGCGATCGACGAGTCACGAACGAGGGACCTCGAGGCAAAGCAGCTCCGGAGCGCTGCCGAGCTCGCGCGGCTCCGGGCGCACCTCGAGCCCCATTTTCTCCTCAACACGCTCAACGCGATCGCCGGCCTGGTGACCGAGGAGCCGCGCGAGGCACGTCGCCTCATCGGGTGTCTCGGTGATCTCCTTCGGGACGCGCTTCACGACGACGATGAGCTGCAGACGCTGCATGCGCAGATCGCGTGGCTCCAGCGATACGCCGCGATTCTCCAGGCGCGGCACGCAGGCTCCCTCGCGTTCGAGTGGGACATCGCACCGGATACCAACGGCGTGCTCCTTCCCCGACTCCTTCTCCAACCGCTCGTCGAGAACGCCGTGAAGCATGGGGCCCTGCAGCGCCCAGGCGGCGGCAAGGTCAGCGTCCGCGTCCGATGGGCCGATGGTGACAAGCTCGAGTGTGCGGTGGAAGACGACGGCCCGGGTGCCCCGCCCGGCGACGTTCGGCCCGAAGCCTTCGGCCTTCGCGCGAGCGTGCGCCGCCTGGAGCTGAAGTATCCAGGCGCGTCGATCACCCTGGAGGGAATACCGAGCGCTCAGGGCGGCGACACGAGCGTCGGCGGCACTCGTGCTCGCGTCGAGATCCCTCGCGCGGCCCTCGAAATCGGGATGGCAAATGGCGGAGCAGCATCATGAACGTCGAGGGCGTCGTCCCGCTTCGCACACTCGTGGTCGAGGACGAGTGGCCCGCACGGAATTACCTCGTGGAGCTCCTTCAGGCATCCCGGCTCGCCGAGGTCGTGGGCGCGGTCGCGACCACCGAACAGGCGCGTGAGGCGGTGCAGGCCGAGGCGTCGGGCGTCGGAATCGACTGCGTCTTCGTCGACGTCCAGCTTCTCGGCCAAGGACGGAACGAGACGGGAATCGACCTCGTGCGATCGCTCGTCGGTTCTGCCGGTGCCCCGATGTTCGTGCTGGCCACGGCATTCGAGCAGCACGCGCTGGAGGCGTTCGAGCTGGGCGTGGTGGACTATCTGCTGAAGCCGTTCACCGAGGACCGAGTCACGCAAACCCTCCGTCGCCTCCACGAGCGTAGGCCGGCGGTCGGCGGCAGCACCGATGCCGCTGCGGTGCACCGGACCGAGCGCATCGTCGCGCGCAAGAAGAGAAGCCTCGTGTTCCTCGAGCTCCACGAGATCTGGGCGTTCGAGACCCAGGATCGCCTCACTTCGGTCCATACCGAGCATGGCACCTTCGACCTCGACCTTTCGCTCGCGGCGATCGAGGCGTCGTTCGGCCGAACGTTCGTCCGCGTCCATCGACAATGGCTGGTGAACGCGAGTCACATCAAGGAGCTCGAGAGGGATGGCGACGAGACGCGGCTGTTCGTCGGGCCCGCGCTCGGGGAGGACCGCAAAGGGGTACGCGTTCCGGTCGCGCGGGAGCGGGCCGCGGCAGTCAGGAACACGCTGCTGGCGAACGCGACGGGGCTACGTCGCGGCTGAGGCCCACGATCGGGCCTGGCTTGCCGCGGATCGGTGGTTAAGCTGACGAGGATGGAATCGAGCCTTGTGCATGAGCCTCGGCCGAAGGTCGGAGGCGACGAGCGACTCTGCCGCGAACGGGCACAGAGCCTCGTCTACAAGTATGCGGCGTTCGGGACGGTCTGGGCGCTCCTGCCGATTCCGATGGCCACGAGCGCCGGCCTCGCGCTGCTCGAGACTCATCTGATCTACTGGGTTGCGCGCATTTACGACGAGCAACCGACCCGCAGCGACGTGGTCATGACCGCCGCGGGCCTCGAGCTCGCAAGTGTCGCGTTGAAGACCGTCGCGATGGAGGGTGCCGCGCTGGTGCCGGCCGTCGGGCTGGGCATCAAGGCGAGCATCGCCGGAAGCGTGGTCCTCGCGCTGGGACGGGCGGTCGTGCAGCACTACGAGGCGAAGTATCCCGACAGGGTCGTCGCGAAGGCGTGAGCCGCAAATCCTCGCCCGCTGCCTGAGCCACGCCGACGACCGGGTGTCGCGCGTCGCGACTGCGCGTTCTGCACCCTCGCTCGCTCATGCGCGCGGCCCGAGCGCGTGCGAAGTGGCCCGTCCAACGAGCGGCACGGAACATGAAGTGAGTTGAGCTGTGGCGTGATGACGCTGCGATCTTTGGAAGAGCTGGGGGCGAATCGCGGGACCTCGACCACGCACCGCCGAAACCTAGGCCTACGATATGATGACGATCGACAGAAAGAGCCTCAACATCGTCGCGACGAACGCGATGGTCTTGGCGCTCTACGTCGCGCTCGCGAAGTCCGGTTCCGTGCTCAGCGCCACGGACACCTCGGCGGTCCTTGACGGCGCGCCCGCCGGGCTTGCGATGGCGGGGATCCTCTTGCTGGGTTACCGCATCGTTCCAGGCCTCGGGCTCGGCGCCCTCGTCGTGTGGGCCTCGACGAGGGCATCGACGCCCGTCGCCCTCGTGATTGCGGCCGGAGACACGCTCGAAGCCGTCCTCGGCGGCTGGGCGATGCGCCGGCTGGTAGGGTTCGATGGCGCATTCGGCCGGCTGCGCCACGTCGGGGGGCTGATAGTGCCCGCGGCGATGATGAGCACGCTCGTCTGCGCCACTATCGGGGTCGCGAGCCTGACGCTCGGCGGTTTCATCTCGGCGGAGCAGTCCTGGAGCGCGTGGCAGGCCTGGTGGGTACGGGACATGCTCGACGTCCTGGTGACCGTCCCTGTGGTCGTGGCATGGGTGAGCGTTCGAAGTTTGAAGTGCCCAGCATCGCGGGCTCTCGAAGCGACACTCCTCGGCTGCGTGCTGCTCGGCGAGAGCGCGACCATCTTTCTCAGGGCGCCGGTTCCGCACGCGCACCTCTTCCAGCACCCTTACGTGCTGTTTCTGGTCTTCATCTGGGCCGCGCTCCGGTTCGACGTACGCGGAGCCGCGACCGCCACCGCCGTAGCGTTCGTCTTTGGCCTCTACTCCGTTGCTCACGGCACCGGACCGTTCGTTCGCGAGTCGCTCGCCGAGGGTCTCCTGGCGCTGCAAACGTTCATCGGATGCGCTGCGGTCACCTCGCTGGTCGTGGCGGGAGCGATGTCCGATCGCGCGCGTGCGATTCGAGAAGCGCACGACCAGGCCAGAAAACTTCAAGTTCTGGCGGCGGCGTCGACCTCGTTCGCCCAGGCGATTCACGAGACCGGAACCATCCTGCGCGAGCTCGCCCGCTTGTGCACGGAGGTCGTCGGGGACAGCTGTGTCATCCAGCTCGCGAGCGACGATCCTGCGGAGCTCACCGTCGCTGCGTTCGATAGCCGGAATCGGGCGGTCGGGGAGGCCGCAGAGACGTTCCTCGTCGGCCAGCACGCTCTGCGAACAGGTGTCACCGAGAGAGTCCTCACGACGCTCTCCGACGTTCTCATCCCGGTGGTGGACGCGCAGGCCGCGCCGGTCGTATCGAGTCGTGCCTTCGCGGAGTTCACGAGACAGTGCCCGGTCTACAGCGCAGTCGCCGTACCGCTCGAGACCGCGACTGAAGTGTTCGGTGTCGTTGCCCTGTTGCGCCACTCTGCTCGGAAGCCGTACACGGATAACGAGCTCACGGTTCTTCGGGACCTCGCCGACAGGGCTGGGCTCGCCTTGTACAATGCGAAGCTGTACGACGAGCTGCGCGCAGCGGTGGTCGTGAGAGACGAATTTCTGGCGATCGCGGGGCACGAGCTGAAGACGCCGCTCGCCGCCCTGCTCATGCAGATTCAGAGTCTCCAGCGAGTCGTACGGAACGACCCGTCGCCGACCGTGCGAGACCGACTGGCGAAGGCAGCGCGCAGCGGATTGCGGATGGAGCGCCTGACCAACCAGCTGCTCGACGTATCCAGAATCGCCGGTGGCAAGTTAACGCTCGAGCCCGAGCGACTAGAGCTCGGTGAGCTGCTGCGGGAGGTGGCCGCGCGTTTCGCGGACGCCAGCGCCGCCGCACATAGCCCGATGGCCATCAAGGGCGAGACGGAGGTCAATGGCTACTGGGACCGGATGCGCCTGGACGAGGTGATAAGCAACCTGCTGAGCAACGCCATGAAGTACGGGCAAGGAAAGCCCGTCGAGATCGACCTCCATACCGAAAACGGAGATGCGGTCCTTCAAGTCACCGACCATGGCATCGGGATTGACGAGGCGCACCAGCGAAAGATGTTCCAGAAGTTCGAGCGCGCGGTCGCCGTGCGTGAGTTCGGCGGATTCGGCCTAGGCCTGTGGATCACGCGAAAGATTGTCGAGGAGTCGGGCGGGAGAATCGTCGTCCAGAGCACGCCAGGCCAAGGCTCGGTCTTCACCGTACGCCTGCCGAGAGAGCACCAGCACTCCACTCACGGAGAACCTCATGCCGCGAACTGACCGTCCTGTGCTCGTCGTGGATGACGATCCAGATATGCGCGAAGCGCTGAAGGATACGCTAGCGAGCGAAGGCTATCGGACGGAATTGGCCGGCGATGGCCAGGAAGCGCTCGACTATATTCGGTCGAAGCCGATGCCGTCGGTCATATTGCTGGACTGGAACATGGCACCGATGAGCGGCCCACAGTTCATGGTCGAGCTCGCCAAGGAGCGAGCGACTGTCGCAGCCATTCCTGTCGTCCTCGTCACGGCCGACGCAAAGGGAGCGGAGAAGGCGCAGTGCCATCCGTTCGTGGCGTTTCTCGCAAAGCCCCTTGATCTCGACGCGCTCCTCGACATTGTCGCTCGGTACTCGGTCTGAGCAACGCAATACGCGAACCGGCGTCACGAGCGGCAGCGTCGGGTCGGTCACCGTCGGTGATCCGTCGTGCCGCGTCCGAAGCCGCCGCGTCAAGGGGCCTTTCCTGGGTCGATCATGGGGTCGAGCACGGGCACGGCGTTCCCCGGCACCGTTGGAACCTGGATGAAGCCCTTCGCGGATACCTGATGGCATCCGTTGCAAGCCTGCGCACAGCGTTCGAACGCGCTCCGAAACGCCGCGGGATCCTTCATGCTTGCGGCCCTCTTCAGATCGGGCACGTTCGTCTTGAGGAAGGCGTCCGCCATGCCGTGGATGTGCGAGGTCGGGCCCTCTTTCGGAAGCTCGGCGCTGGGCACGTCGTCCTCGAACAGCTCACCGAGCTCCGCCGCCTCGAAGGCAGCAAGATCGAAGCGGTTGGCGACAGCGGCACGTCCGGCGATCTCGAAGCGTCGCCCGACCTGCACCATCACCTCGCCGAGGTCGGGCGCCTTCGCACGCCCGTGCGCAGTGTCGCCAGGAGACACGTCGTTGCTCGTGCGTGCGCAGCTCGTCGCGAGAAGCAGAAGCGCAGACACCGTTGCCGTGGCGTTCCTCATGAAGACTTTCCACCTCGACGCGCTTATAGAGCGACGAATCGAATGCTGTCTCGTCGAATCTCGCACGAGAGACGCGCCCGAGCGATGGTCTGCCGTCCAGCGTGAGTGTAAAGTCGAGCGGGGGCGAGCGAAGGACTCATGGCAGCGCGGTCGCGCTCAAGGTAGACACTCGCGGACCCATGAACGACAGCGACGCATCAGCCTTCATCCGACTCGCAGACCTGCTCAAGCTTGCGGGAATCGCCGATAGCGGAGGCCACGCGAAGGCGCTGATACAGGGAGGAGGCGTCGTCGTGAACGGAGCGGTCGAAGCGCGACGCGGGCGGAAGCTACGCGTCGGCGATCGCGTCTCAGTCGACAAGCATACGGTAACGGTTGACGCCGGGATGCTGATGCGGGAGCCGTAACCATTCTCCTGCAACCTCGAGGGCCGCCTGATGCTCTCGGGCGACACGCGACGAGCCCGACGATGACGATGTTCTGTCGATTCGACCTGCGGACGACGGATGTGGAATCCGCGCGTGCGTTCTACACCACGATTCTTGGGCACGACCGTGCGGTGATCTGGCCCTTGCACGAGCAAGCTCTGGCGCGAGGTGCCCGGCCGCACTGGCTCGGTCAGCTCGGAGTAGAGGACGTGGAAGGCGCGACAGCGGCGTTCGTCGAGCGCGGCGCGGCGGTGCTTGGGCCGCCACGTGGCACGCGCGACGGAGGCCAGATTGTGGTCCTCCGCGACCCGGGCGGCGCCGTTCTCGCGCTCGGCACACCACGGCCAGCGAGCGCCCGAGCACCCACGGATGTCGTGTGGCACGTGCTCAACACGAACGGCGCCGCGCGCGCGATCGACAACTACCGCGACCTGTTCGGCTGGGCGCTCACCCGCACCGTCGACCGTGGGCCCGAGGGGGTCTTGCAGGAGTTCGCTTGGCGGCCTTCCGGCGCGAGCGCGGGTGGAATCATCGACATCTCCGGGAGGCCCGGCGTGCATCCGCACTGGCTCTTCTTCTTCGAGGTCACGATGCTCGACGCCGCGATCGACGCGACACGTGCGAGCGGCGGGGTTGCGCTCGAGCCGATCACCCTGCCCGACGGTGCGCGCGCCTGTGTTTGCGACGATCCGCAAGGCGCTGCATTTGCGCTCCGTGAGCGTCCTCACAGCTGAAGATCCGGGTCCGCTCCAAATTGGCGCAAGCAGTACCGTGCAGTGGCTCATGCGACCGGTCGTCGGTGCACGCCTCGCTGACCGAACTTAAGTTGGTCTTATGGTACGCCCCTCGCGCGAGCGCAGACCGTACGAGGCCCTGAAGCAGGCCAACGCGCAGCTCCGGCGTCAGGTTGACGAGCAAGCCACCAAGCTGGAGAGGAGGGAAGAGCAGCTCGACAGCGAGACAGCAGCACGCCGACGCGTCGAGGACGCGCTCCGCTCCAGCGAGGCTCGCTTTCGTCGCTTGGCCGATGCTGGGATCGTTGGCATTGTCGTGTCAGACCTGCATGGAAAGATCACGTACGCGAACGACGCGTTCCTGACCATCGTCGGATACTCGAGAGACGATCTGACCGCAGGGATGCTTAGCGGAGATGGCCTGAGCGCGACCGATCGAGAGCGCACCGACGCTTCGGCGATCGATGAGCTCCGTGCACGCGGCATCGCGCATCCGTGGGAGAAGGAGCTCGTGCGAAAGGATGGCAGCCGCGCGACGGTCCTCACCTTCGTGGCGACGCTCGAGACGCCGGAGGTCATCGCTTTCGTGGTCGACCTCACGGAGCAAAAGCGCACCGAACGCTCGCTCGAACGGCTACGTAGCGAGCGCGCATCGGACGTGAAGTTTCGCGGACTCCTCGAGTCCGCGCCGGACGCGATGGTCATCGTGGATCGACAGGGTCGGATCGTTTACGTCAACGTCCAAGCCGAGCAGCAGTTTGGTTACTCACGCGAGGAGCTCCTCGGCACATCGGTCGACTCTCTGGTTCCGGCGCGCTTCCGCGGCGCACACCCGCGTCATCGCGCGGGATTTTTCAATGACCCCAACGTTCGCGCCATGGGCTCGGGGCTGGAGCTCTACGGGCTTCGCAAGGACGGCACGGAGTTCCCGGTCGAGATCAGCCTGAGCCCCATCGAAACGGCGGAGGGCATGCTGGTGTCGAGCGCGATTCGCGACATCACCTTGCGACGGCGAGCCGAGGAAAAGTTCCGGGCATTGCTCGAGGCCGCTCCCGACGCCATGGTCATCGTCGACAAGACCGGCCGCATCGTGCTCGTCAACGCGCAAGCAGAGAGGCTCTTCGGGTATCCGAAGGCCGAGCTGCTCGGAGAGTCGGTCGAGAAGCTCGTACCGGATCGCTTTCGCGCGAGACACCCCGGGCACCGAGCGGGCTACTTCGCCGAACCCGAGGTTCGAGCCATGGGCTCAGGCCTGGAGCTATGGGGGCTACGGAAAGACGGAACCGAGTTCCCCGTCGAGATCAGCTTGAGTCCGCTCGAGACCGAGGACGGCAAGCTCGTGTCGAGCGCGATCCGCGATATCGGTGATCGTCGAAAGGCGGAGGAGCAGCGGTACCGACTCGCGGCCATCGTCGACTCATCCAACGACGCGATCGTGGGGCAAACGCTGGATGGGATCGTCACTACGTGGAACGAGAGCGCACACCGCATTTTCGGCTATCCGGCTGAACAGATCGTGGGAAAATCGATCGCGCTGCTCGTTCCGCCGGAGCGCGCGCGTGAGGAAGCCGACATCCTGGACCGATTGGCGAGAGGCGAGCGGGTAACGCACTTCGACACCGTACGACGGACGAAGGGCGGAGCCGAGATCCATGTCGCGATGACCAGCTCGCCTGTGCGCGACGCGGCGGGCAACCTCGCCGGCATATCCATGATAGCGCAGGACATCACGGACCGACGGAGGGCGGAAGATACGGAGCACCGCCTGCTCGATGAGCGGGTTGCGAGGACGGCGGCAGAGCGAGCCGAGGCGGAGGCCCACGAGCATGCGCGGAAGCTGCAGGTTCTCGTCGAGGCGTCCCGGTCGTTCGCTCGCGCGAGCAACGAATCACCGGCGATCTTGAGGGAAGCGGCGCGAGCGTGCGCCGAGCTCGTCGGAGACGGATGCTTGCTCGAGCTCCTGACCGAACAACGAGACACGCTCGAGATTGTCGCTGTCCACCATCGGGACCCTGCGATCCGACAGCTCGCCGAGCAGCGGTTCCTCGGTCGCCGCGTGCCGCGGACTGCACTGACCGCGAGGGTCGTCGAGAGCAAGGAACACGTCCTCGTTCCCACCGTCGATCCACAGACGGTGCCCGCGATCGCGAGCGACGTATATCGCGAGTTCGTCGATCGAAATCCGGTGTACAGTCTCTTGTTCGTGCCGCTCGTCACCGGCGCCGACGTGGTCGGCGTGATCATCCTCTCGCGCCACTCGCGCGCCCAGCCGTACACCGACGACGAGGTGAGTCTCGTTCGCGATCTCGCGGACCGAGCTGGGCTCGCGATGTACAACGCGCGCCTCTATCGTGACCTGGAAGCCGCCGTGCAGGTGAGAGACGACTTCCTGTCGATCGCCGGCCACGAGCTGAAGACGCCGCTCGCGTCGTTTTTGATGCAGATTCAAGGGCTTCAGCGAGCGATACGAAAGGACCCCACCGTGGCCATCGACGACCGCCTCGAGAAGGCCGCGCGCAGCGCGATGAGAATGGAGCGATTGATCAACCAGCTACTCGACGTGACGCGCATCGCTGCGGGAAAGCTCAGCCTGGAGCCCGAGCGCTTCAACTTGGCCGACCTCGTGAAGGAGGTTGTCGCGCGCTTCGCCGACGCGACCGCCAAGGTGAGCTGTCCGATAGTCGTACACGCCGAGGACGCAGTCACCGGGTGCTGGGACCGACTGCGCATGGACCAGGTCGTCAGCAATCTCGTCGGGAACGCGGTGAAGTACGGTCAGGGAAAGCTGGTGCAGGTCGATCTGTCGATGGCGGACGGGGATGCGGTGCTTCGGGTCACTGACCAAGGCATCGGCATCGATCGAGAGCACGAGAAGAAGATCTTTCAGCGGTTCGAACGCGCGGTGGCGACGCGTGAATTTGGCGGGTTCGGACTCGGCTTGTGGATCACACGACAGATCGTCGAGGTGAGCGCAGGCAGGATCGAGGTTGAGAGCGCGCCAGGGAAGGGCTCGACGTTCACCGTTCATCTCCCGCTCGAGCCGCCTCAGCGGCAGGTATCAGGTCGCGACGCGGATCGTGCGGCCGAGTAGGAGCAGCTCACTGTCGCCGGTGGCGGCGAGCGCCGGCATCCGCCCTAGCCTGCCAGGACGGCCATGATACCTGCCCGCTCTTCCGCGAGGATCGCAAGAGCGAGCCCGATCCCTAGCTCGGCTGCGGCGGCTTTGAGAAGGGACACGACCCTGGCATCGGCCGGCGGAAGGCCTGCCGTCGACTCGGCGCTCGGAGCCCCGCGCTTCGCAGCCCTCGACGTCCGCTGTTCTGCCTTCCGTGCGACCGCCGTGTCGTACCCTCGCACACTGTAAACGTAGGCCGCATCGAGCGTCGATCCATGGGCGACGGAGTCCTCGACGATCTCCTTCGGCGAGAGGTGTGCACGAGCGCGAACGAACTCGGCCATGCTCTCGGAGGATATCGCCGCCACATTCCTCCCTCGGCTCTTGTTCGCCGGCACGGCCGCCCTCCTGGCCGGTTGTCGGACCGTTGCCTTGGTTGACGCTACCGGCTTCTTGCCCGTCGCGTTCTTCGTCACCGCCGGCGTCCTCGTGCTCGTCTTTTCGCGCGCCGCGTAGACGAGCGTGCTCTTCGCTCCCTTGCGCGCCCGGAGGCGCCGCGCCTGATAGACGGATTGTTCCGTGGCATCGAGGCCGTGCGCGCGGGCCCTGGCGACCACGTCGCCGGCGGAGAGATCGCTGGGTAGCGAGAGGATAAACGCCGTCGCGGCGGAGCGGGGTCGGGGCATTCCTCCAAGGATACGTGATCTCACCGCGATCGCTCCCTCTTCGCAGCAATACGTGCCTCTCGGAGCGCGCGCGGGCCCGTCTGCGCCCTGCGGCGGAGCGAAGTCACGGTCGACGTCACAGCGAAAGACTTGGCCAGGTGCCGCGGGTTCCGGTAGCCGGGACGAGAGGTGTCCGATGGTGTCCTCGGTCTCTGCACACGGCTGGAACTCTCTCTCTCTCGCGGTCGTGGTCGCGTGCGTCGCGTCGTGCCTCGCTTCGCCCGCCGGCAACGATGCAGGCGCGAGCTCTTCCGAGGGCGGGCCCGTCAGCGCATGTGTGGCGGGCGGTGGCGTCTGCGTCGATCCAGGCGGACCGTGCATCGAAGAAATCAGTGTCGTGGGCTGCGGCACGAGCGGGGCGATCTGCTGTGCGAAGACGGCTGCGGCGACCGCCACGGTCACCGCGTCGCCCGCAGCAGCAGCGACGCCTGCGTCGAACGACGCGTCTAGTTCGACGTGTGACCCTACATGCGAGATGACGTGCGAAGGCGACCCGAACTGCGTCACGATGTGTGGCTGCTAATCGGTCGAGGGAAGCGAAGTCGTCTGACGCCGTCTACTTCACGTCGAGCGCAAGGTTGAGGTCGAGGACGTTCACGCGCGGCTCTCCGAGAAACCCGAGCTGCCGGTCGTCCGTGTGGGCGGCGACGAGCGCCCGGACGCGTGCCTCGTCCATATGCCTCACCTTCGCGACGCGAGGCACCTGGTACTGTGCGGCCGCGGGAGAGATGTGGGGGTCGAGGCCGCTCCCGGACGACGTGAGCAGGTCCACGGGTTCTGACCGGGCGGGTTCGCGATGGTCCGGAGCGCTCGCCGCGAGCGCGGCCATCCTCCCCTTCACCTCGTCGACGAGGCCGGAGTTCGTCGGGCCGAGGTTGGAGCCGAGCGAGGAAGCGGCGTTGTAGGGGAGGGGCTTGCCGTTCGAGTCGCTCGTCGCCGAGAGACGCCCCCAGAAGTACCTCGGATCGTCGAACTGCTGGCCGATGAGGTGAGATCCGAGCAGCTTCCCATCAATCACGATGAGGCTACCCTCCGCCTCTCTGGGGAACGCGGCTCTGGCGACGCCCGTGACGAGCAGCGGGTAGACGCCGCCTGTGAGAACGGTGAGCGCAGCGAAGGAGACGACGGCGGCACGAAGTTGATCGAGCATGAGGAGGTCCATTCAAGCGAGGTGCAGGCCGACGAGGATGAGATCGATGATCTTGATCCCGATGAAAGGCGCAACTACGCCGCCGAGGCCATAGATGAGGAGATGATCGCGGAGGAGCTGCGACGCGCCGACGGCGCGGTACTTGATGCCGCGTAGCGCCAACGGAATGAGCGCGATGATGATGAGCGCGTTGAAGATGACGGCGCTGAGGATGGCACTGGCCGGCGTCGCCAGGCGCATGACGTTGAGCGTGCCCAGCACTGGATAGGTCGTCGCGAACGCGGCGGGAATGATGGCGAAGTACTTGGCGATGTCGTTGGCGATACTGAAGGTCGTCAGCGCACCGCGCGTCATCAGCAGTTGCTTTCCGATCTCGACGACCTCGATCAGCTTGGTCGGGTTCGAGTCGAGGTCGACCATGTTGCCGGCCTCCTTGGCGGCCTGCGTGCCGGTGTTCATCGCCACGGCCACGTCCGCCTGCGCGAGCGCCGGTGCGTCGTTCGTCCCATCCCCTGTCATCGCGACGAGCCGCCCGCCTTTCTGATAGTCGCGGATGAGCGCGAGCTTCGTCTCCGGCGTCGCCTGAGCGAGGAAATCGTCCACCCCTGCCTCCGCGGCGATCGCTGCTGCGGTGAGCGGGTTGTCGCCGGTGATCATCACCGTCTTGATCCCCATTCGCCGCAGCTCCGCGAAGCGCTCCTTGATGCCGCCCTTCACGATGTCCTTCAGCTGAACGACGCCGATCACGTCGGCTCCATCGGCGACGACGAGCGGCGTCCCTCCCTGCTTCGCAATCGACTCGACGGCCGCGCGCACCTCCGCCGGGAACGTGCTCCCCTTTGTCTTCAGGTAGTCCTCGATCGCTTCCGCCGCGCCCTTGCGGATCTCGCGCTCGCCGAGGTCGACCCCGCTCATCCTCGTCTGCGCCGTGAACGGCACGAACGTCGCGCCCAGGGCGTGCACGTCACGCGCGCGAATCCCGAAGCGGTCCTTCGCGAGGATGACGATGCTGCGCCCTTCAGGCGTCTCGTCCGCGAGCGAGCTGAGCTGCGCCGCGTCGGCGAGCTCCTCCGCCGTGTGGCCAGGAGCCGGGAGAAACGCCGTTGCCTGCCGGTTGCCGAGGGTGATCGTCCCTGTCTTGTCGAGGAGCAACACGTCAACGTCCCCGGCGGCTTCCACGGCGCGCCCGCTGGTCGCGATGATGTTTGCCTGGATCATCCTGTCCATTCCCGCGATTCCGATCGCCGAGAGGAGGCCGCCGATCGTCGTGGGGATGAGGCACACCAGCAGCGCGACGAGCACCGTGATCGTGACGGGCGCTCCCTTGCCGGCCGCGCTCACGCTGAAGAGCGAGAACGGCAGGAGTGTGACCGTAGCGAGGAGAAAGATGATCGTGAGCGCCGCGAGCAGGATGTCGAGCGCGATCTCGTTCGGAGTCTTCTGTCGCTTCGCCCCTTCGACCATCGCGATCATGCGATCGAGGAACGTCTCGCCGGGGTTCGCCGTGATGCGGATGATCAGCCAGTCCGACAGGACGCGCGTGCCGCCGGTCACCGCGCTGCGGTCGCCGCCGCTCTCCCGGATGACGGGGGCGCTCTCTCCCGTGATCGCACTCTCGTCGACCGATGCGACGCCGAGCACGATCTCGCCGTCCACGGGGATCGCGTCGCCTGCCTCGCAGATCACCAGATCGCCCTTGCGGAGCTCGGACGCCGTAACGAGCTTCGGCGTCGCGTCCTTCTGCGGCTGGGAGATCTGCTTCGCCTGGATGTCCCGTCGCGCCTTGCGCAAGGAGTCGGCCTGCGCTTTGCCACGCCCTTCCGCCATCGCCTCGGCGAAGTTCGCGAAGACGACCGTGAACCACAACCAGAGCGACACCGCGAGGATGAAGCCGGCCGGCGCCTCGCCGTGGCCGACGACGGCCTGCACGAACAGCCCAGTCGTCAGGACGCTCCCGACCTCGACGACGAACATCACGGGGTTTCTCACCTGGTGACGCGGGTCGAGCTTGCGAAACGAGTCGACGACGGCTCGGCGCACGATCGCACGGTCGAGAAGCGGGCGCGATTGGCCGCGCTCTCGCGCTGTCACGATCTCGAGGGGCGCGACGGGTCCGGGCCGCGGCGGGTTGGCGGAAGGCGGCGCGGCGGGAGGCGGCTGTGACGGGCTCGCAGCGAACGGCGGCGCTGCGGTCTTCGCCATCGCGGAGGTCAGGGGGTCCTTGTCAGTGCTCATGAGTGCCTCAGGTCTTTGCGAGGAGCTGCTCGACGAACGGGCCGAGAGCGAGCGCGGGGATGAACGTGAGCGCGCCGACGATGACGATGATCCCGACGAGCATTGCGACGAACAGAGGCGTGTGCGTCGGTAACGTCCCTGCGCCCGCGGGGATGATCTTCTTCTGCGCGAGCGAACCGGCGAGCGCGAGCACGGGGATCTTTATGAAGAACCGCCCGAGATACATCGCGAGGCCTAGCGTCGTATTGTAAAATGGAGTGTTGGCAGAGAGCCCGGCGAACGCGCTCCCGTTGTTGGCAGTTGCCGACGAGAAGGCATAGAGGATCTCGCTGAACCCATGGGGGCCCGGGTTGGCGACTCCCTTCCGACCGGCGTCCGTCGCGACGGCGATGGCGGTGAACACGAGAATGCTCGCACACGGCACGAGGATGGCGAGCGAGGCCATCTTCATCTCTTTGGCCTCGATCTTCTTGCCGATGTACTCCGGGGTCCGTCCGACCATGAGGCCCGCGACGAAGACCGCGACGACGACGAACATGAGTATTCCGTACATTCCGGCGCCTACGCCGCCGAAGATGACCTCACCGAGCTGAATGAGGAAGAGCGGGACGAAGCCGCCGAGCGGCGTGAAAGAGTCGTGCATGGCGTTCACCGCACCGCACGAGACCGCGGTGGTCGCTGTCGCATAGAGCGCCGAACCCGAGATGCCGAAGCGCACCTCCTTCCCCTCCATGTTGCCGCCCGACTGGAGCGCCGTGGCAGCCTGGTCGATGTGGAGTGATGCGAGCGCTTGCGTCCCGCCCTGCTCCTGCGTCACGCAGAGATAGAGCAGCGGCAAGAAGATGAGGAACATCGCAGTGAGGAGCGCCCAGCCCTGGCGCGTGTCCTTCACCATCTTTCCGAACGTGTAGGTCAGGGCGAGCGGGATGACCATGAGCGCGTAGATGCTGAGGAAGTTGCTGAGCGGCGTCGGGTTCTCGAAGGGGTGTGCGGCGTTGACGTTGAAGAAGCCGCCCCCGTTCGTTCCCAGCTGCTTGATCGCCTCCTGCGACGCGACGGGGCCGACGGCGAGAATCTGCTCGGTGACAGGAGCGCCGCTCGCATCCTTGATGCCCTGGAGGAGGGCGACGTGATGCGCGGCGCTGAACGTCTGAACGACTCCCTGCGAGACGAGCGCGATCGCCAGGACGAGGGAGAGCGGGAGCAGGATGTAGAGCGTGCTGCGCGTGAGATCGACCCAGAAATTGCCGATCGTCGTCGTCGTTTTCCGCGAGATCCCCCGGAAGAGCGCGACCATCACGGCCATGCCCGAGGCCGCGCAGACGAAGTTCTGCACGGTGAGCGCCACCATCTGCGTGAAGTAGCTCATCGTCGTCTCGCCGCCGTAGCTCTGCCAGTTCGTGTTCGTGACGAAGCTGATGGCGGTGTTCCACGACAGATCGGGCGATACGGCGGTCATGCCGTCGGGGTTGAGCGGCAGGTGACCCTGGAGTCGCTGGACCGCATAAACGAAGAAAATGCCCACTCCGTTGAAGAGCAGCATCGCGGCCGCGTACGTCGTCCACCTCATCTCTCGTGCGTTGGCCTCGTCCGGCACACCCGACAGGCGGTAGATGAGGCGCTCGAGCCAGCCGAGCGCTCGGTCGAGCGCGATCGGCTCTCCTTCGTACACCCGGGCGATGAACGAGCCGAGCGGCTTCACCGCCGCGAGAAGGAGCAGGAAGAAGACGCCGATCTGGAGCCAGCCCTGCGAGCTCACGAAAGCCCCTCCGGATTCAGCAGCGCGACGAAGAGATAAGCGAGCAGGCCGATCGAGACCACTGCACCGATGAGGTAGAGGATGGACATGGCGAGGAATGCTCTCTTCCGCGTCAGACGCGGTCGCAGAGGCGCACGAGGCCCCACGAGACGGTCAAGAGCGCGACGGTGACGGCTACGTAAATGAGGTCCATGATTCGAACGGTTCCATGGTGACTGTCAGAATGGCTTGCGCGGGTGAGCCCGGAGGGGGCGCTTCGCGTCGTCGGGGTCTTGCGGCGAGCGTGGGCGTCGCCTCGCGACGGCTGGCGTCGACCAGCACGGTCGCCTCCGCCTCAACCGGGAGGGCGCAAGTCAAACCAACGACGTCGGGACATCAGTCTCGAGAGCATGAGCTATGCGGAGTTGGGTCCGAACATAGGTCCGCGGATATCAGCGCGGCGTAAGGACTGCGGCGCTCCGCATAAAGAAAACATTGCGCCCTTCGGGACGCGCCCTTCGCGACTAGACGACCTGGCTCTTCCCGTTGAACCGGAACCCGCGCATCCGGATGGCGGGGACGATATGCGCGCCCGCGTCGCTCCACGCCGTCGCCACCGCCTGCCTCGAGCGCGTCATCCCGTCGGTGCGCGCGAGCCCCTCGAGGAAGCTGTCGGTGAAGCGCATGTTCCCCACCGGCCGTGAGATCTTCCCGTTCTCGATGAGAAAGCACCCGTCGCGCGTGAGTCCGGTCATGACGGCGCGGCGCGGATCCATGAGGCCATTCACATAGTGAAGGCGACAGATGTAGAGACCGCGGGAAACGCCGGCGATGAGCTCGTCCACGCTCTCCGCCGACCCGCCATCCATGGCGATGGCGGAAGGACCGATGGAGCCGTCCCCCTCACCGTCGATCAGGAGAGCGCTGCCGGTCGACTCCGCGCCCATGCGCGACGCGGCAGCCCTGTCATAAAGGACACCGCGCGCCACGCCGCGCTCGATGAGCGGGACCCGCCTCCGCCAGATGCCCTCGCGATCGAAGGGCGTCGCGAGCCCGAAAGGGCCGTCGTCGAGCGGCGACTCCACCATCGTGATCGACTCACCAGTGATTCGTTCACCGATTCGGCCGCGGAGGGCGCTCGTGCCCTGCTCGACGGCGGTGGCGGCGAACGCGATGGTCCCGAGCCACTCGACCAGCTCGGCGACCGCGGCTGGCTCGAGCACGACGTCGTACGTCCCGGCGTCGAGGCTCGCGGGGTCCTTGCTCGTGCGGCAGATGCGGATGGCTCGCTCGGTTTCGCCGACGAGATCGAGCGCATGGACATCGCGATGGATGGTGCCTCCGCAGCCGGCGGCGCCGCCCGCTCCGGGCGTCTCGAGCGCCCACACCTTGAACTGCGCAGCGGTGCCGTCGTGCGAGACGAGCCTGCCGCGGGTGGTGGCGACGGCGAGCGAGCTCGTGCGTGTCTCGAGCGCTCCCGCTCCGACGAGGCCTTCGGCCGAGATCGTACGAAGCACCGTCGCCACGAGGTCCGCGCGCGTGTCGGCGCTCATGTCGCGCGTTGCGGGCGCGAACCGAGGCGGGCTGTCACCTTTCGGCTCGCTTGCGCTGGCGAAGCCCGGGAACCCAGGCGTCTCCGGCACACGCTCGGCTGCCCGCGCGGCGTCCTCCAGCACGCGGACGATCGCAGCTTCATCGAGCAGGTTCGTCGACGCCTGCGCCACACACAGGCCACGGGCGACGCGGACGAGCGCCCGCGGTTCGCGCAGCTCCATGTGCTGGCCGAGCTCTCCCATCGCGAAGCGCGCAAAGCCCCGCCGCGCGCTCCTCAGCACAACCTCTGCCTCCGCCTCGCCGGCACGTGCGAGCGCCGCCTGCGCGAGCGCGAGCAGCTCGCTGCCCGAGAGATCGCTCATGACCTGGCTCCCAGCGCTCCCACGGTGACGTCGCGGAACCTCGACGGCGACGCCCCGTGCGCGACGTGCATCAGCTGCATCGGGTCTCCTTTGCCGCAGTTGTCGATGCCCAGCAGCCTCCACTCCGACGGTCCGCCGATGGCGTCGCAGCCTCGCCAGAACGCCGGCGTGATGCCCATGTAGAGCGGGTTCTGCAGAAGCCGCGTCCTCTTCCCGCCCTTGATCTCCCAGGCCAGCTCGCACGAGAACTGGAAGTTGAGGCGGAGGTCGTCGATGCTCCAGCTCTTGTTCGTCTCGAGGTAGATGCCGTCCGTAGTGTCGGCGATGATCTCTTCGAGTGTCCCAGTGCCTGGCTCGAGCGAGACGTTGATCATCCGGATCAGCGGGGTGCGGTTGTACCCCTCCGCCCGCATCGTCCCGGTCGACGCGCGGCCGAGCGCGGCGGCGGTCTCGCGGCTCGACAGGTAGTCGACGAACATGCCCTCGCGCACGAGCGCGTGCTTCCCCGCCGGCGTCCCTTCGTCGTCCCAGCCGAAGGTGCCCAGCCCCGTTGGGGTCGTGGCGTCGGCGACGAGGTTCACGAGCGACGATCCGTAGCGGAAGGTATCGAGCAACCCTGGCTGCAGGAACGAGCCGCCAGCGAGCGAGATCTCGCTGCCCAGCGCTCGATCGAGCTCGGTCGGATGACCGCACGACTCGTGAATCTGCAGGCCCATCTGACTGGCGTCGAGGATGACGTCGGTGACACCGGACGGGCATGGCGGCGCGAGGAGCAGATCGCGTGCCTCCTCCGCGATGCGGCTCGTATGGGCGAGGAGATCGAGGCCCGCGATGCGCTCGTAACCGGCCTGGAAGCCGTTGCCTCCGACCGCGACCGGGTAGCTGCGGCACTGCGCGTGGCCTTCGTCGTCGACGGCCGTGACCTGCATACCGCAGGCTCCGTAGGTGAAGGACTGCCTCGTGTCGGAGCCTTCGGTCGAGAGCATGCACTTGTGGATGCGCGTCCAGTCCATGGACGCTTCGGCCGACTGCACGGGCTTGCCGAACGCGAGGAGCGCACGGACCGGCGCGTCGAGCGCGGCGAGCTTCTCGGCGAGAGGAACCGTGAAGGGATCGATCGTGAGCGGGGTCTCGTACGTGCCCACGGCGGCGGGCTGCGGCGGGAAGACAACGGTGCTGTGCGCGACCCGCGACGATGCGCGGGCCACAGCGAGCGCTTGCCGCGCGGCGGTCACGACGCCCGCCTCGGACAGATCGCTCGTGCACGCGAACCCCCAGGTCTTCGCGCCGAGCACGCGAACGCTCGCTCCGACACGCGTGCCGCTGGTGACGACCTCGGGGCGGCCGTCCTTCACCTCGAGCCGTTCGGTCCGCTCGTCGACGAAGTGCACCTCGCCGTAACGGACGTCGGCTGCGCGCGAGAGCTCCGACAGCGCTGCACGGAGCGCCTGGTCGGGAAAGGCGAACCCTGTGCTCATTTCTCCTCTGTAGCGGCGTGCGCTCCGTCGACCTGCGAACGGAGATACGACCCGATGCGATCGATGGCCAGCTGCGCGTCCGGGAGGACGGGGAAGAGCTGGAACACGTGCAGCATCCCCTCCCAGATCTCGAAGTCGATGGCGACCCCCGCGCGGCGAAGCTTCTCCACGAAGGTCACGGCGTCGTCGAACTGGATCTCGCGCGTCCCGACCTGCATGAGCAGCGGCGGCAGACCCTCGAGCTTCGCGTAGGTCGCGGCGACGAGCGGGTCCCGCTTGTCGTGATTGCCGACGTACAGCTGACCCAGATTGGTCAGCCCCTCTCGCGAAATGATCGGGTCGAGCGCGGCGCGCGTGGTGACCGACTCGCCCGTGCCTTCGAGGTCGACCCACGGGGAGAGCAGCGCGGCAGCGGCCGGGAGCGGCTCGCCAGCGTCACGAAGCGAGAGCAGCGTCGCGAGCGCCAGACCTCCGCCGGCCGAGTCCCCACCGAGGACGACGCGACGGGGACCGCCCATCTCTCGGATGAGCGCGCGAGTTGCGGAGACGGCGTCATCCTTCCCGGCCGGAAAGGGATTCTCGGGGGCGAGCCGGTAGTCGAGCACGACCGTCGTACCGCCGAACGCCCGCGCGAGCCGACCCGCGAGCGGGCGGTAGACCTTCGCCGAGCCGAGCGAGTAGCCGCCGCCGTGGAAGTAAAGGAGCGTCCGCGAGGGGTCGTTGCCCGGCGCCATCAGGCGCTCTGCCGGGACGCCTCCGACCGTGATCAGCTCGACGCTCACGTCCGGTGCCGGCGGCTCCATCGAGACCAGGGCGTCGAGATAGCCGCGGACGGTCGCGAGCGTCCGCTCGGTCGGGCGATGCCTGTCCAGGTACTGGATCACCTGTTCGATCTCGGCGGAGGCCATGGTGGAATCTAGAGCATGAACCGAAGGGAACCGACAAGCGTCAGCTCTGTCGGAGTCCGCCCCCGCAGAAGCTGCGCGAGCCCTCCTCAGCGCTCGAGGTGCTGCGCGAAGCCCAGCACGTTCCCGGCGGCGTCGCGGACGAAGATCTCCCGCGCGCCGTAGAACGTCACGCGTTCGGGGACGAGCACCTCCGCCCCCTTCACCGCAGCGATCGCCTCGTCGAGAGACTCGACGTCGGCGTAGAGCGCGCAGGTCGTCCGGAGCTCCGCGATCGCCGGGCAGTCGGCGGCGATGCTTGCGCGCGTCTGCATCATGACCTCGTGCCCGTCCTTCGCGAGGATCACGAAGCCGGCGCGGCCTTCATGCGGGACAAGGACCTGCTGCTCGAAGCCGAGCGGGCCGGTCCAGAGCGAGAGGGCGGGTTCGATGGCGTCGACGATGAGGATCGGGGTCAACTTCGTGATGTTCATGGCGCGAGGATAGGGAGCGGGCCCGGTGAAGGATTGAACGAATCCGACATCGCGGTCGGCGGATCGCTCGTCGTGGCGCGAAGGGCGCGGGCGAGCTCCGAAGGGGTGATCCCGGCGAGGCGGCGGAGATCGCGCGTGAGGTGCGCCTGATCGCTCCATCCGAGCTCGGTCGCGAGGCGCGCCCAGTCGCTTCGAGGGCCGACGCTCGCGCCCGCCAGAGATCAGCGCCTCGGTCATCGCCCCGACGACGCTCGGTGCGTCGAGCCCCGTCAGATCGAAGAGCAGATCCATGCTGCCGTCCGGGAGGACGCGCGACGCCTCGCCCGCGCCCGGTTCGGCCGAGAGCGTCCAGAAGCACGCGACCGAGGCAGCGAGCTCCGGACGCGGGAGGACCTCGCGATATGTGGCGCGCCCGGGCACGAGCGGAGTGTGACACGGACGGGGAGCGTCGATGCGACTGGCAACGGAGCGGAGAAGCGTGGTCTCTTCCGCGGCGGAGGACGAGAGATGCCGTCGCTAAAGGGAAGAGTTGCCTTCGTCACGGGTTCGACCAGCGGCATCGGCCTCGGGATCGCGAGGTCCCTCGCGGCCGCAGGGGCCGACGTGGGGCTCAACGGATTCGGTGATGCGGGTGAGATCGAAGCGCTGCGCGTGAGCCTCGAGCGCGACTACGGCGTGCGCGCCCGGTACCACGGCGCGGACATGAGCCGACCCGACGAGATTGCCGCGGGCGTCGCGTTCGTCCTTGCCGAGCTCGGCAGCCTCGACGTGCTCGTGAACAACGCCGGCATCCAGCACACCGCGCGCATCGAAGAGTTCCCGGCGGCCAAGTGGAACGCCATCCTCGCCATCAACCTCTCGTCCGCCTTCTTCACGGCGCAGAGCGCGCTCCCCGCGATGCGCGCGCGCGGCTGGGGGCGTATCGTGAACGTCGCGTCGGTCCACGGCCTCGTCGCGAGCCCCATGAAGTCCGCCTACGTCGCCGCGAAGCACGGCCTCGTCGGGCTCACGAAGGTCATCGCGCTCGAGACCGCAGGGAGCGGGATCACCGCCAACGCCATCTGCCCCGGCTGGGTGCTGACGCCGCTCGTGGAGAAGCAGATCGAGGCGCTCGCCGCGGAGAAGGGGATCTCTCTGGAGGACGCGAGCCTCTCCCTCCTCGCCGCCAAGCAGCCGTCGAAGACGTTCGTCACTCCCGAGGAGCTCGGGGAGCTCGCGGTCTTCCTCTGCTCGGACGCGGCACGATCGATCACGGGGGTGAGCGTCCCGGTCGACGGGGGCTGGACCGCTCAGTAGCGGGCCGAGTCACCGACGGTCAGTGCATCGACACGCTCGGTACCGCGCACTTCCAAGCGCCGCTCTGGCCGTGGCAAGAGCCTCGCCGCGCGCCCGTCGGGGATCGACCTCACGCCGTGAGGTTCGACGAACCCCGCTTCGACAGCAGCGTTGGCGGAATCTTCCAGCGAAACGAGGTCGTTCGACCTCGCGCGAGAGACGATCTTGGACGTGAACGCAATTTGTGTTGACCCATATGTCGTCTCAAAGTAGCTGGCAGATGAAACATGAATCATGATTCAAGTTCACCGGCGCGGCTCGCTCCCGTCACGGCGCGTGGTCAGGCCACGAGGCTCCGGATCCTGCGCTCTGCCGAGGGGGTCTTCGGCCAGAAGGGGTACGACGGCGCGTCGATCGCGGAGATCTGCCGGCTCGCAGATACGGCGCTCGGCAGCTTCTACGTCTACTTCCCCGACAAGAAGGCGGCGTTCGTCGAGCTCGTCGACAGCCTAGGGGCCCGGCTCCGCGCGGATCTGGCGGCGTCGGTCGCGGGGCTCAGCGACCGGCTCGAGATCGAGCGCGCAGGGCTGCGCGCGTTCTTCGCCTTCGCCGGCCAGCACCGGCGGCTCTATCGCATCATCGGGCAGGCCGAGTTCGTCGACGAGGTGGTCTTCCGCCGCTACCACGAGCGCCTCGCCGACGGGTACATCCGCGGCCTCGAGCAGGCGATGGCGGAAGGTCAGATCCGCGAGCTCGATGCCGAGGTGCTCGCGTACTCGCTGATGGGAATCGCCGACTTCCTCGGCATGCGCTGGGTCCTCTGGGACGAGAGCCACGACATCGAGCGGGTCGTCGACACCGTGATGGAGATGCTGCGCTCGGGGATCCTTCGCGCGGCGCCCGCGAAGTCACGCAGTGCGACCCGCGCGATCGCTTCCGCGTCGGTCAAGTCGAGCACCAAGGAGAGCGCCGCGAAGAGGGGAGGGACTCGTGTACGTAGGTGACTGGGCTGCGAGGGGAGGGGCGTACTGGCCGTCACGGGTCGCGATCGAGGACGACGCGACGGGGCGGAGCTTCACGTACGCGGACATGGATCGGAGGTCCGAGAGCGTCGCGGCGTGGCTGCGGGCAGAGGGCGTCGTTCGTGGCGATCGAATAGGAGCGCTCGCGCACAACGGGGTCGAGATCATGGATCTCCTCTTCGCGTGCGGAAAGCTCGGCGCGGTCTTCGTTCCGTACAACTGGCGACTTGCGGGCCCCGAGCTCGACGGCTTCCTGCGGATGACGACGCCGCGCTTCCTGTTCTGTTCGGGCGAGCTCGCCGCCGCAGGTCGCGCCGCCGCCGAGCGGTCGGCCGAGCGCGTCACCGTCGTCGATATCGGCGTTCCCGGCGCTCCGGGCGACGCCTACGAAGACATCCTCGGGACGCGTTCAGCGACTCCGGTACGAGAGGAGCCCCTTGAAGCCGAAGACACCTGGGTCCTGCTCTTCACGGGCGGCACGACAGGCCTGCCGAAGGCGGTCAAGGTCTCCCATCGGATGGCCGCGTGGAACGTCCTGACGACGACCATCCACCATGTACGCCACGAGGACGTGACGGTCGTCCATACGCCGATGTTCCACACGGGCGGCCTCTTCGTCCACGCGCTCCCGGTGCTTGCGCTCGGCGGCAAGGTCATCCTCCTTCGTCGCTGGGACGCCGCGAAGGTGACGCTGCTGGTTGCACGGAAGAAGGTCAGCGTCTTCTTCGCCGTGCCGACGCAGCTGCAGGAGATGGCCGCGCTCGAGGGCTTTCGCGAAGCCGACTTCTCGTCGGTCCGCCTGCTCATCTCCGGCGGCGCGCCGTTGCCCCTCCACGTGCCACGTCTCTACCAGGAGGCGCACCGGATCCCCGTCGCGCAAGGCTTCGGGATGACCGAGTTCGGCCCGAACGCGCTCATGCTCTCGCCCGAAGAGACCGAGGCCCGCGTCGGATCGATCGGGCAGCCGAACTATTTCGTCGACGCCACGGTCATGGCTGCGAGCGGGAAGACGGCCGCCCCTGGCGAGGTCGGCGAGCTCTGTCTGCGCGGGGGGGCGCTGTGCTCGGGATACTTCGGGGTGTCGGGGGACGCGAAGGCTGAGGATGGGTGGTTCCACACCGGTGATCTCGCCCGCGTCGATGACGGCTACTTCACCATCGTGGGGCGTCTCAAAGACATGTTCGTCTCGGGCGGAGAAAACGTGTACCCGCTCGAAATCGAGGACGCGCTCTACCTTTCCGGCAGTGTGCGTCAGTGTGCCGTCATCGGGGTGCCCGACGACCGGTGGGGCGAGGTCGGGCACGCGTTCGTCGTGCTTGCCGACGGGGCGACGGCGCGCGAGGCGGAGCTCGTCACGTTCCTCCGCGGTCAGCTCGCAGGCTACAAAGTCCCGAAGAAGGTGGAGCTGGTCCTTGCGCTCCCGCTCTCGGCGGCCGGCAAGATCCTCAAGACGGAGCTCCGCGAGCGCGCGCGCGCTGCACGGGCGCTCGCCAGTGGAGGCACGCTGTGAGCCCGGTCGTGAGCAACGCGACGCCCGTGCCGCTCTGGCGCGAGCCGACGCGGCCGCAGTGGATCTCGTTCATCGCAGCCTGGCTCGGCTGGGTGCTCGACGCGTTCGACTTCACCATCTTCCTTCTGGTGATGCCCCGCATCGCGAAGGACTTCCACGTCACGATCACCGCGACGGCCTGGACGGTCACGCTCACGCTGCTCCTCCGTCTCGTCGGCGGGGTCATCGCCGGGGCCGCCGCCGATCGCTGGGGGCGGAAGCTGCCGCTGATGATCGCGGTGGTGTGGTTCGCCGTCTGCGACGGCGCCATAGCCTTCGCTCCCTCCTTCACCGCCGTCCTCGTGCTCCGCACTCTCTTCGGGCTCGGCATGGGAGCCGAGTGGGCTTCGGGAACGACGCTCGCGATGGAGAACTGGCCCGCGCGCAGCCGCGGTATCGCATCGGGCGTGCTCCAGGGGAGCTGGGCGATTGGGTACTTCCTCGCGGCGCAGGCCGCGCGCTTCGTCCTCCAGGGAGACGGCAGCTGGCGCACGCTCTTCCTCATCGCCGCAGCCCCCGCAATCCTCGTGCTCCCCATTCGCATCTGGGTGCCCGAGAGCCTGGTCTCTCACGCGGCTCCGGTCGTCTCCGGGTCCGCTGGCCGACTCGAGAGCAAAGAAATGTGGCGGCGGATCGGGTGGGGCTCGTTCTATGTCGCGCTCGCGTTCAGCGGTTATTACGCCATCAGCGCCATCTACCCGACGCTCCTGACGAAGGAGCTCCACATGGCGTCGAACGAGTCGAGCAACCTCGTCTCGCTCTTCAATGTCGGGATGCTGATCGGCGCGATCGGCAGCGGCTACCTCGCGAGCCGCTGGAGCCCGCCGCAGGCGATTCTCCTGTCGTCCGTCGCGACGCTCTTCGTCCTCCCGGTCTACGTCGGGTGGGTGCCGAGTCAGATGGCGCTGGGAGCGTTTTTCGGAGGGATGTTCGGCGGTGGATACGCCGGCGTCATGCCGCTGCTCTTGACGCAGATGTTCCCTGCGCGGGTCCGCGCGCGCGCTGCCGGCTTCGTGTTCCACATCGGAGCGTGCTTCGCCGCGTTCGCGCCGACGCTCATCGCCGACCTCGCCGAGCACCACGGCCTCACGTTCGCGCAGTCGATCGCCGGAGTCACCGGCGCCCTCCAGCTCACTCTCGCTCTCGCGCTCGTGCTGCGGCCGAAGAACGTCTTCGACGCCGTCGAGACGGAGGAGCCGGCGGGCTTCTCCGTCGGCTCGCAACGCGTCGAGCTTGCCTGAGCCGACGCGAAGCTCGCGTCGCTATCCCCAGTTCAGTTGTCGTCTCGATTCAACACACAGGAGTATTTCATGCGTCACTCGTTCTTCGCAGTCCTCGCTCTCGCCGTGTCAGCACCCTTCGAAGGTGCCTGTCTGTCGCAGCCGACCGCGGAAGCGGTTGATGCGGGCACCGACGCTCGGTCGGTCGCCACGGGCAACGAAGGTGGGCAGGGCGAGACCGGTTCCTCGACCGGGGCATGCGTGCCCACTGCCCCGACGTCTGCGGCCTGTCTTTCAGCCGCGACGAACGACGAAGACGCAGTGCCTCCATACATCACGTACATGGACAACCTCGCGACGCATCCCGGCTGCACCACTGCGGGGATCACGACACGGCTCGCGATCGACGCGACGCCCGCGGGGTACACCGCGGCGGTGATCAACGGAGGGAAGTTCACCTGCTCTGCGAAGGAGTATCCGCTCAAGGGGACGGACGACCCGTCGAAGCCGATCATCGTCCTCGTCCACGGGAACTCCTCGACACCGAACGATTGGGAGACCTACGTCAACGACCCCGCCAAGACGCCGATGATCTCGGAGACGCTCGTTGCCGACGGCTATCACGTCTACGCGTCCGACGTCCGCTTCGACCTGGTCCCGACCGACAAGACGAACAACCCGGCGAAGAACTATGATCACGGCTGGGCGGTCCCGATCGTCGAGAGCCTGCTCACGAATCTGTTCGAGCAGTATCCGGCGCCGCGCATGTTCAACATCGCAGCCTTTTCCATCGGGCCGACAGTCGTCCGCGACTCGCTCCGTCGGATGTTCCGGAAGGGGCTGAACCCGTTCGCCCGCATCCACGCTCTCCACTACGCGTCAGGGGGTAACCATGGTGTCTCGTCGTACACGACGGAGTGCGTGTCGGAGACCTCGCCCGCGAACACGACGATGGCGGGCCTCGCTGCGTGTCAGCTCGGAAACAGGACGAACTACGTGCTCAGCCCCTTCGAGGCGCCGCTCAACGGAGCTTCGACCCCCGACATCCAGTCGTTCGACACACCGTGCTCGGACGGAAACACCGCATATGGGGTCACGGGAGCGTGCGGGGGCAACAAGGTGGTCTACACGACCGTCGTCTACGCAGATGAGCCCAACGGGACGCTCCTCGACGAGTTCGTCTCTCAGACCAGCTCGGCGCTCGTCGGCGCGAACAACATGACGGTCACCGACCCCGAGCCGGGCGTCTGCACGGGGACGGGGACCACCATGATGTGCACGGGCTTCTTCTTCTATCCCAACTACGAATACCACTACGGCGCCATCCGCAGTCCGCATGGCATCGCCATCGCCAAGGCCGCGCTCGAGACCAACTGAGCCTGTGCGCACACCCGAGAGGACCCATCCCGTGAACATGCCTCGTCGCTCTTCTGTCCGTGTCTTCGCCGCGATCCTCGCGGGTGCGGCACCGCTCTTTCTGTCGGGAAGCTCCCTGGCGGCGCCCGATCCGAAGCCAGCATCCGACATCGAGGTCGACGTGCCGCCGGCCGCGCCCGCGCCCCCGCCCGCGACGCCTCCCACGAAGCCCGTCCACGAGGAGCCGCCGGTCCCCGCGAACACGCACACCGAGCTTCAGTCCGGCCCGCCCACGGAAGATCAGTCAGACCAGTGGCCCGCGGTCCCGAAGGGGAAGGAGCCGACCGGCATCAGCTTCCCGGTCATCCGGCCGTACGCGTCCATCGTCGGCGGCGTGACCGTCGACGTCCCGTTCCAGTACAAGATCGGCAACCAGCCGGCGTCGAACTTCGCCGACCGAGTCTCCACGATCATGATGTCCGATTTCGGAATCCGCGGCGCCCTCATGCCGTGGATCTCGTTCGAGAGCGAGATCATGGCGAACGCCGGTGTGTCGCTCCATGGCACCAGCGTCTTCGAGGGGCAGGCGTCGCTCCAGGTGCGAAAGCAGGTCATCCACCTCGGCAAAGACTGGTGGACCATCGAGGTCGGTCGGATCGTCGACGAGGCGAGCGTAGACTATTTCTCGTACCACATCGCCGACTGCTTCCTGATGGACCCCGCGACCGAGCCTTTCTTGCTCTTCGACGGCTTCAACCTCGGCAACGGTGTCCGTGGGACGGCGGAGCTCTTCAAGGGCTTCCGGATCGGCTTCAACTTCAACGGCGGCAACCCGACCTCGACCTCCGCCATCCTCGCGTTCGGCGGCTCGTACCCCCCCTACTCGAACATCTTCAGCCAGGCCGCGGCGTCGGTCCCGACGAACGCGAGCGACTACCCGACCGACCAGTTCCAGTCGTACGTCTTCACTCCGTCGGCGATGTACAAGAACAAGTACATCGAGGCGAAGACGGAGCTGCAGTACTTCCTCGTGAACCCGGACGCCATCAACGGCACGTCGCCCACCCTCCACGGCTACAACTACCGCGCGAGCGTGATGCTCCACATCTCCGACGACATGATCATGCCGTTCGGCAACTTCAACTACGGAGAGAACGACACGGTCGACGCGAACAACGTCGACAAGATCTCGGCCGACCGGTACACGGGCGTCGGCTTCAGCGCCGGCGTCGATTTCAACTACCAGAAGAAATTCGGCAACTACAACGGCATCGGCGCCATGTTCGCGCAGGACGAGTCCCAGGTCGGCACGACGGGCATCGTGACGCGTTCGCGCTATTACAACGTCGGCACGACCTACTGGCTCGCGCCGATGATCGCGCTGGGTCTTCGCTACGCCGAGTACACCAACGAAGAGCTCAACCAGCCGCTCAGCCCCACCCCGACCGCGAGCACTGGCGTGCGCACGGTGCTCACGACGCTCCGCCTCGTACTGTAGGCAAAAGGGTTCGACTACGTGACCGACACCATGAGGCACCCGAACAAGGCGCTGTTCGCCGCATCACTGCTCTCGCTCGTCTCCGCCGGAACGAGCGCCTGTCTCTCCACGGCGTCGACCACGGCGAGTGACAGCGGCGCCGGGCACGAAGGAGGCACGACCACGTTGCCGGACACGGGCGCGGTCGGATCTGGCGACGGCGCCGCCTCGAGAGCGGACGGGAAGGTGAGCGGCACCGACGCTCCGCGATCGTCGGATGGTTCGAACGTGATGGTCGACGGCGGCACGGACTCGCCCGTCACGACTGTCGACGCGAGAGCCCCGGCCGACGGCACCGCGACGTCGCGCTGCACGATGACCACGTCGCAGATCAGCTGCACGCAGCAGACCTTCACGATAACGACTCCTGCCGGGTCGGATCCCGAGGCAGGGACGACCTTCCCGTCGTACTCGCGCGTCGTCATCTACCAGGTCCCGCTCGGCACGGCGCCTGCGGCCGGGTGGCCGACGGTCTTCATGTTCCAGGGGTCGTTCCTCTCCGCAGCGCTCACCTTCTCCGGCATGAGCGACGAAGACTTCGGGCTGTACTACCAGGCGGGCGTCGTGAAGATGCTCCTCGACGCGGGCTACGCCGTGCTCGCGCCCGAGGCGCTCGAGAGCGGCGACACCTACTGGCAGACCAACATCTCCCCGTATGCCGCGGACTGGACGGGCTCGCCCGACGACCTTCTCATGCAGGCGATGTTCACCGACATAAAGAACGGGACGTTCGGGCCGCTCGACGCGACCACGCTCTTCGCAACCGGCATCTCGAGCGGTGGCTACATGTCGAGTCGCATGGCGGTCAGCTACGTCGGCAAGTTCAAGGCGCTGGCGATCGAATCGGGCGCGTACGCGACGTGCTTGTCGGGCGAGTCCGCGGTGACGGGTGGGATGTGCACGGTGCCCACGCTCTCGGCCTCGCACCCTCCGACGCTGTTCCTGCACGGCACGGAGGACATGGTCATCGTCCCCGAGTGGACGGTGACCGCGTACGAGACTGCGCTGAAGGCCGCGTCCGTCCCGTACAAGGAGGTCGACGACGCGAACTCCGGCCACCAGTGGATCCCGGAGGCGCCCGCTGCAGTGCTGGCGTGGTTCCAGACCTACAAGTGATCGAGGTCGCTGGACCTCACGGCGTGGCGGAGGCCGCCACCGTCGCGACCCTTTTCTCGTATAGCTCGTCGACGAAGCGGAGCACGTCGTCGCGATGGCGCTCGATGTCCAGCTCGTGATGGAACGCCGCGAGGACGACCCGCTCGGGATCGAGCACGTAGGTGACGCGGCGCGCGATGCCCAGGATGGGCCACTTGACGTCGAACGCGCTCGTGATGGCGCCGTCGCGGTCCGCCACGATCGGGAACTGGACCGAGATCGACTCGGCGAAGCGACACTGCGTCTCGGCGCTGTCCGTGCTCACTCCGACGAGCGCCGCACCTGCGAGCGAGAGCTCCGCGTAGTTGTCGCGAAAGGTCTTCGTCTCCTTCGTGCACCCGGGCGTGAATGCCTTCGGGAAGAAGTAGACCACCGTGCAGAGGTGGCCCGTCCTCGCGGAGAGACGGAAGCGGCCGCCGCTCGCCTCTGCGTCGATGTCCGGAGCCGTCGTGCCGATCGCAAGCATTGTGGCCAATCGTATCTCAAGCGAGCGCGGCCGTCGTAGCTTCCGCCGCGTCGTGGACAGGGCGATCGGTGGAAGGGTACTAATCGGTGATGCCGCGTCTCCTCGTTTTCCAGTTCGCGCTGTTCGCTGTCGCGACGATCGCCTGCTCGTCGAGCGGTACCGGGGGGCACGCAGACGCAGCCGCACAGCGAGAAGCAAGCGCGGTCGATACGAGCCGCCCGGGGAGGGACGCGAGCGCCGACGCCGGCGTCCTGTGCGCGGCGCCATCGTGTGACCTCGTGAGCGCGTCGGAGGCGAACGCCGCGCTCGGGACGGCCGTCATGAACCCGACGTCGAAGTCGCAGATGACCGGCGATTCGACGCTCACCACCTGCACCTTCGCAACGACAGAGAGCGACGCCAGCCCGGCGGGGGACGTCACGATCCAGTACGCGTCACCGGAAACCATGGCGTCGTTCATCGCAGCGGAGGGAGCCGACAGCGGCGCGACGGTACTTCCGAACCTGGGAGACGCCGCATACCTCTCATCGTCTTCGGGTGTCGGCACGCTCGTCGTGCTCGTCGGGTGTGTCTCGCTCAGGATCACCGCGACCGCGTCGTCGAATCAGCTGCTCCAGCTGGCGGGGGACATCGTCCCGGAGCTACGGGCGACGATGTAGTCCGCACAGCGCGTGGCGCGTACTTGACGGTCCGGGTCGAAGTGCGGGACGTTGGCCTGCATGGCCGAAGAAAGCTCGCGACTCGCGGTCCGGCCGTCCGACGCCCGACCCGTGTCGTCGGCGCTGCTCGCGGCCGAGCGCGCGTCGAAGCGCGGAGACACGGCGGACGTTCTGCGCTGGGTGCGACGCGCGGCGGAGGCGGCGAGCGAGGCCGAGGACGACGTTCGCGCGCTTGAGCTCGCGAAGCACGCCGCGGATCTCGCAACGCAGATCAGTATCAGCGTCATCCCTCCGAAGCCTTCCGTGCCCGCGGAGGCGGTGCTGGTGGACACGGGGACACAACCGTCCGCGACGGCGTCGCAGACCGAGTCGACGCGGCCTCCGTCGCCAGACCCGGTCGAGGCGCCGGCCGACGCTCTCGCGGGCGTGGTCGCGCGCGGACGGCTCCCGAGCGTGCACGAGGACGAGACGAATCCTGTCGACGTCGCGCAGTTCAACGCAGCGAGGCGCCGGTCGCCGAGCACCGAGAAGGCGGCGGCGCGGGAGCCGAGCCGGACCGACGAGATCGACGGATGGGCGACCGAAGCCCTGTCTGCGGCTGACCTCACCGCTGCGCTCGGCGAGGTCGCTTCGCCCGTGACACAGCCGCGCGGACGCCGCTGGGCCACGCAGGCTGTCCGCGTCCTCGTCTGGCGCGAGGACAGCGGGACTCTCACCGTCGCGACGCCGGGCACGCCTGCCCCCGCGAACGCGATCGATGCGGTGCTCACCGCGCTGGACCCCGACTCCGACCTCGCCGCGTTGCTCGACCCACGCTAGCCAGTGCTGGTGCCAGCGGTCGCGCGGCTAGTGCGCGGCGAAGAAGGCCCAGATGGTCTGCGGCGCTTCCGACCAGATCGTGTGCCCCATGCCCGGGATCTCGCAGAGGATGACCGGAAAGCCTGACATGCACCCCGTCGATGTGACGCACGGGCTCGGGGCGATCGGGGTCGTCGAGGTCGCGGGGGGAACGAGGAGCGAGTTGGTGCTCGCGCTGCAGTCGGCCGCGTTGTCGGCGCAGCCGTTGGCCATGTCCCAGTACGAGGCTGCCTGCTGGCAGTTCTCGGGGGCGACGACGGTGTCGGCGGAGCCGTGGATGATGAGCGCTGGAACGGGCTGCGTCGTCCCGACGCAGTAGTTCGGGGCGGCGTAGTCGTTGCTCGGCGTCGTGCTTCCCGCGGGCGGACCCCCGGACTGGGGCGCGGTGCCGTAGATGACCTTCGAACGCCAGCGCGCGAGCTGGTTCGAGAGGTACCCGCCGTTGCTCATGCCCGTGATGAAGACCTTGCTCGTGTCGACGCACTCGGTCGCTTCGAGCTTTGCGAGCAAGGCGTCGAAGAAGTCGACGTCGAAGTTTCCGCTCGGGTCGGCCTGTGTGTACGGGTACATCCCGGGGTCGTCGTAGATGTCCCAGGCGCTGCCGTTCTCGTTCGCGTTCGTGCCGTCCGGGTAGACGAAGATCGCCTCACCGCCCGCCGCGGACGCCGCGGTCTCGATGGGGAACGCCGCGCCGTACATGTCGGCGCCCTTTCCGCCGTCGCCGTGGAAGATGAAGACGATGGGCTGAAGGTGCGAGGCGTCGCACTTCGCGGGGATCGTGATGTCGTAGGTGCGCGTCCTGCTGCCGACCGTGATCGACAGCCCGGTCGTGTGCACCCCCATCTTCGCCGGCGGGTCCGACATCGCGGTGCTCTGGGTGCTCGTCTGGGTCTCGGAGCCGGAGCGGGAGCTTGAGCTCGAGTGGGAGCTGGACTCTCGCTCGGGGGTGGAGCTGGCGTCCGGAGTGTCGGAGGTCTTCGAGCCGCACGCGACGACGAGAGGCGCGAGCGCCAGCAGCAGCGACGCGCCGATGCGATGGGAACCGGATGAGACAGAGAGACGCATTGAGCTAGTTCTACCTACGCTGCGCCTGCTGAGCCAGCCTCGTCGTCACAGCTCGTCCGCAAGCGCCTTCGCCTTCGCCAGGCGCTCCTTTGCCTCCGCGAGCGCGGCTCGCTGCGCCTTCGACTCGGCGACGACCTCGGCGGGAGCTCTCTCGAGGAACGACGCGGACGCCAGCTTCTTGTCCATCACGGCGAGGTCCTTCTCGACTCGCTTCTCCTCGCGCGCGATCCGCGCCTTCTCCTTCTCGGCGCTCACGAGCCCCTTCAGGCCGACGAGCACCTCGACCGTCCCTGCCAGGCTCGCCCCCGTCTTGTCGGCGACGAGCGTCGCGACGAGGCTGAGCACGGTCCCGCCCTCGCGCGCCCCATCGGTGCTCGCGTCGATGACGACGGGCCCGCGCGTACGGACCATCGTGTCGATCGCGGCGCGATGAGTGTCGAGCAGCGCATAGATCTCCGGGGTCGCCGTCCGCAGACGGAGCGGCACCGGAGGCGCGACGACCTCGTGCTCGCTGCGGATGGTGCGCGCGGCGCCGATGACTGCGCGGAGGACGTCCATCTCGCGGTCGATGGCTTCGTCGCGTGCTCCGTCCTTCTCGGCGAGAGGGTAGGGGGCGAGCGCGATCGAGACGGCGTGGCCCGGCGGCTTCGGCAGGCGCTGCCAGAGCTCCTCGGTCATGAACGGCATCATCGGGTGCAGCGCACGCAGCGCGGAGTCGAGCACGTGGACGAGAGTCGCGCGGGTCTCGGCGACGAGAGCGGGGTCCGTGTCGGGTTTGGTGAAGATGGGCTTGGTGAGCTCGAGGTACCAGGCGCAGAAGTCGTCCCAGAAGAAGTGGTAGAGCCCGTTCGCGGCCTCGTCGATGCGGAAGCTCGCGAGCCCCTGAGCCGCGATCTCGAGCGTCGCCGCGAGGCGCGAGAGGATCCAGCGGTTGTAGAAGCCCGTCACGACCGGACGCTCGGCAGAGGTCCTGACGATGCCCGCGAGGTGCCCCTCGGCGAAGCGCGTGGCGTTCCAGATCTTGTTCAGGAAGTGGCGATTTCCCTCGATGCGCTTCGGCGCGAGCGCGATGCGCTTGTTGGTCGGCGGGAAGGTCGCCAGGGTGAACCGCAGCGCGTCGGCGCCGAACGCCGGGAAGCCGGCGCCCATCTGCGCGGCCGAGGGGTACGCCTTCTTGAACTTCGCGAGCGCCTCGGCCTCGGGCGCGCCGGGCAGCGTCTTCTTCGTCACGTCGGCGAAGGTCGCGCCGTAGATGATGTCGAGAGGGTCGATGACGTTCCCCTTCACCTTGCTCATCTTGTCGCCGGTCTCGTCGACGATGAGACCCGACAGGAGCACGCGGCGGAACGGCACCTCCTTCATGAAGTAGAGGCCGAACATCATCATCCGGGCGACCCAGAAGAACAGGATGTCGTAGCCCGTCTCGAGGTCGCTCGTCTGCTTCGGGTTGGTCGGATAGAACTTCGCCAGCGCGGGGGTGGCGTCGGGCCAGCCGAGCGTCGCGAACGGCCAGAGCGCGGACGAGAACCACGTGTCGAGGACGTCCGGGTCCTGCGTCCACTCCGGGCCCGCGCACTCGGCCGGGCGCTCGAGCGCGACCCTGATCTCGCCGTTCGGGCCGTGCCACGCGGGGATCTGGTGCCCCCACCAGATCTGTCGCGAGACGCACCAGTCCTGGATGTTCTCGAGGAAGTGGTCGTACGTCTTCTTCCACTCGACCGGGACGATCTCGGTGCGGCCATCCCTGACGGCGTCGAGCGCAGCCTGCGCCATCTCGCTCATCTTCAGGAACCACTGGGTCGAGATCATCGGCTCGACCACGCCGCCCGACCGCTGGCATCTCGGCAGCGTGAGGACGTGGGGCTTCGACCCACGCGCGAGCCCCAGCTCGTCGAGCGCCTTCTTGACCGCAGTGCGGGCGTGCTTCCGGTCGAGCCCCTTGAACTTGCCCGCGTGGTCGTTGAGCGTGCCGTCCTTGTCGAAGATGCTGATCTCTTCGAGGCCGTGGCGCTTCCCCGTCGCGAAGTCGTTGAAGTCGTGCGCAGGCGTGACCTTCACGGCGCCGGTGCCGAACTTCATGTCGACCAGGATCGCGTCGGTGATGATCGGCACCTTGCGGTCGACGAACGGGTGCACGAGCTTCTTGCCGTGGAGGTGCGTGTAGCGCGGGTCGTCCGGGTGGACGGCGACGGCGGTGTCGCCGAGCATCGTCTCGGGCCGGGTGGTGGCGACGATGATCTCGGTGTCTTCTCCGTCGACCCTGTACGCGAACTCGAAGAGCTCTCCGTTCGCCCCCTCCTCGGGCTCCACCTCGAGGTCCGAGAGCGCGGTCTGGCACTCCGGGCACCAGTTGATGAGGCGCGTGGCGCGGTACATGAGGCCGTCCTGGTGCAGGCGAACGAACGCCTCGCGCACGGCCCGGTTCATGTCCGGATCCATCGTGAACTTGCTGCGACGCCAGTCGGGGGAGGCGCCGAGCGTCCGCTGCTGGAGGGCGATGCGCCCGCCGCTCTCCGCCTTCCACTTCCAGACCCGCTCCTCGAACGCCTGACGCCCGAGGTCGTGCTTGGTCTTCCCTTCGCGCGCGAGCTGACGCTCGACGACGGTCTGCGTGGCGATGCCGGCGTGGTCGATGCCGGGCTGCCAGAGCGTGTTCTTCCCGCGCATGCGGTTCCACCGGACGAGCGCGTCCTCGAGCGTGCACCGCTGCGCGTGCCCCATGTGGAGCGAGCCCGTCACGTTGGGCGGCGGCATCGGGACGACGTAGACGTCGCGCGTGTCCTTCGGGTCGTCGCTCGCCTCGAAGACGTGGTTCTCTTCCCAGAACTTGTACCAGCGCGCCTCGACGTCGGTCGGGTCGTAGGCGGTGCTCAGCTCGGCGCTCTCGGCGCTCGCGGCGGTCTCGTTGCTGGCTGCGGAAGGGTCGCTCATGGCACGCACCAAATAGCACGACGAGGCTCTGCTCCGAGACCGTCCGCCAACGGTGCTAACGTACCTGCCCATGCCTGCGCCCGTGCCCGCATCCGCACCCGATCGTCGTGCTCGCCTCCTCCTCGCGACGCTCCCCGTTCTGCTGATCGCGGCCTCGGCGTGCTCGTCCTCGACCTCGGGCTCCTGCGTCGCGGACGGAACGGTGACCGTGCGCGTGACCGACGAGGACGTCGACTCCGACACCAACTTCCTCTGCAACGCGACCGTCACCATCACGTCGGGCGGCGAGAGCCCGAGGACGCTCGCCGCTCAGGGGTTCGACGGGTCAGACGTGAGCTGCATCTACGTCGTGAACGTCCCGGCGGGGAGCTACACGCTCAAGGCGAGCGCGAGCGGATACACACCGCTCTCCGAGCCGCTCGTCGTCCAGCAGGTCGACTGCGTCACCGCGTCGCCGAGCGTGCGGCTCGGGCTCTTCGAGAATCCCGCGACCGAGGTCGACGCGGGCACAGCCGACGCGGGTACGGCCGACGCCCCTTCAGCTGGCTAATCGACCCCCACGCGAAGCGTCGTCCGAGCACAGGCGCCTGCACCTAGTGCAGGTGACAAGTGCTCCAAGCTCAACGAAAGCCTACGCCTTCATCAGGCGCGCGATCTCTTCCTTGATCAGCGTCTCCGCGAGCTCCGGGACAACCTCCCAGACCACGCGCTCGACGACTTCGCGCGAGAGCGCGAGCACCCCTTCGACCTGCTGCGGCGTGAGGCCGAGGTCTCCGAGCTTCGCCGTGAGCTGACCGTTGACCTTCGCGGCGACGCCCGAAGCGGCAGGCGCGGGCGCGGCGGCGGGCGGCGGTGCGGCCGCCGCCGGAGTGGGGGCGGGCGCTGCGGCGGCCACCTTCGGCGGCGCGGGTGACGCGGCGGCGACGACGGGGCGGGGCGCGGGGGCCGCAGAAGCCGCGGGTGCGGCGGGCTTCGGAGCCGCGACGGGAGCGGCCGCGGCCGGCGCGGGAGCCGGAGCGGCAGGCTTCGCATCTCCGCCGAACATCAGGGTATTCGCACGAGCCGCGGCGGGCTTTGCAGCGGCCGGCGCAGCTGCAGCGGCCGGCGCAGCTGCGGCGGGCGGCGGCGCTCCGGCGGCGGGCTTCGCTGCGGCCGGGGGAGGCGCGGCAGCGACGGCGGCCGGCGAAGGGGCGGCGGGAGAGATTCCGATCACGGTCGCGCCTGCGACGCTCGATGCAGGGCCGTCGGCGCGGGCCAGGATGGCCTTGCGGACCTTCTCCACCATCTGCTGGGTGTCGAAGGGCTTGTCCATGAAGTCGTCGGCGCCGGCGTCCTTCCCCTTGGCGGCGTCGTACGGGTTGTGGCGGCTCGACAGGAGCACGATGGTCGCGTTGCCGTCGCGCTTGCGGATCTCCTTGGAGAGCGCATACCCGTCGTCGCTGCCGAGGACCGTGTCGATCACGACCACCGCGGGCTCGTCCGAGAGCTTCGCGAGGGCATTCTGGGCGGAATCTGCCGTGACGATCCGGTAGTCCTCACCACTGAAGGTGATCTCGAGGACCTTCCGCATCGTGGCGCTGTCATCGACGGCAAGCAGGGTCTTGGGCACGGGGCAGGTCTCCTGGCCGCGATACGAGGCCTCGAAAATCGTTCGTCCTCCGACGGTGAGGACGAGAGTAGGCAATACTAGGCGGGCAAGGCCCTTTGGTGTCAAGGGAGCTGCAAAGTTCGTCCGCCAGCACCCATCACGGACCCGAGAGCCATGTCCCCGCCCCGCCCCGCCCCGAAGCGCCATTTCCGCCCTCACCGCCGCCCCGAGTCTTCGCCTCGCCCGACCGCGGAACCACCGCCCGGCGCGGAGGACGCCGAGGTCGCGCCGAAGGTGCCGGCGCTCGATGCCGTCGTCCGGACCCTCTTCACCGTCTCCTGGAGCGAGGCGCGCGCGAGGATCACGACCGGCAAGATCCGGGTGGGGGACATCGTCCAGACGAATCCTCTCTTCCGGGTGCGGGACCCTTCGCTCGTCACGCTCCAGATGAACGCCCCCCGCCCGAGGGCTCCCGTGCTGCCGGAGGGGGCGATCGTCCACGTGGATGCTCACGTCGTCATCGTCGACAAGCCTGCGGGGGTATCGACGGTCCCGTACGACGAGGAGGAGACAGGGACGCTCGACGAGCGGGTGCGCGAATGGCTCGCTCACGAGGGGCGGCGGGCGCGCGGAGGCGGGCGGTCGCCGCTCGGGGTGGTCCACCGCCTCGACAAGGACACCAGCGGCCTGCTCGTCTTCACCCGCACCTGGCTCGCGAAGGAGAGCCTCACGCAGCAGTTCCGCGAGCACACGGTCCTGCGTCGCTACCTGGCGATCGCCGCGGGTGACGTGAAGACGCAGACCATCCAGTCGACCATCGTGGCCGATCGCGGGGACGGCCTTCGGGGCTCGTGGCTCCGGGCTCGTCGCGGTCCGGGGCAGGGCCACGAGGGCGGGCAGCGCGCGGTGACGCACGTGACGGCGCTCGAGCAGCTCGACGGGGCGACGCTCATCGAGTGCAAGCTCGAGACGGGGAGGACCCACCAGATCCGCATCCACCTGAGCGAGGCGGGCCACCCCCTCGTCGGCGAGCAGGTCTACATCCGCGAGTATCGCGATAGGTCCGGCGTCGACGAGATCCGCGCCCCGCGCATGATGCTGCACGCGGCCGAGCTCGGCTTCGTCCACCCGTCGACCGAGGAGGACGTGAAGTGGGAGAAGGGGCCGCCACGCGACTTCGAGGAGACCCTATTGCGGCTGCGTCGGAGCGCTGGTGCGCCTGCGGCGAGCAAGCGATGATGGCGCCGTGACGGAGCTGCTCAGCATCCCCTACTCACCGTGGTCCGAGAAGGCCCGCTGGGCGCTCGACGTCCGGCGCGTCCCCTACGAGCGGGTCCTCTACGCCCCCCTCATCGGTGAGCTCGGGCTCCGCAGGCGGCTCGGCAAGTGGTCGGGGGCCGTCAGCGTCCCTGTGCTCTTCGACGACTCGGGCCGCGGCATCGCGGACTCGCTCGAGATCGCGCGCTGGGCGGATCGCCCCGAGGCGAAAGGGCAGGGGCCGTCGCTCTTCCCCCCCGAGCTCGAGGCCGACATCGCTCGCTTCGTCGTGCTCTCGGAGAAGGCGCTCGACGCAGGTCGGTGTCTCTCGCTCCACCGGATGGTGAACGACAGGGACGCGCTCCGCGAGATGGTCCCGTCCGCGCTGCGCAAGGTGCTCGGCCCGGTCGGACCGCCGATCGCCGCGGCCGGCATCCACCGCACCCTCCGGAAGTACGGCGCGGGGCGTGTTCCGGAGGAGACGCACCGGCAGACCCTGGTCGCTGCCCTGGGCGAGCTTCGCGCGGCGCTGGCGAGCCCTCGCGCGAGCGGAGATCCGAAGACCCTCCTCGGCCAGTTCACGTTCGCCGACATCGCGATGACCCAGGCCCTCGGCTTCATCGAGCCGCCGGCGTTCGGGCTCCGCATCGGCAAAGCGAGCCGCCGAAGCTTCACCGACCCGGAGCTGCGCGAGCGCTTTGCCGACCTGGTCGCGTGGCGAAACGCCGTGTACGACGCGTTCCGACCGAGAGACCCGTGAGCAAGCTCCGGGTCGCAGGGTTCGCTATCGCCGTCGGCGTCGCGTCCGCGTGCTCATCCGGCTCGAGCGGCGGGCTTCCGGAGGCCGGGACGATCGACGCCTCGGTCGGTTTCCCCGAGGTGTCGTTCGCCTTCGACTCGGCCGTCCCCGCGCAGACCTTCGATGGGTCCGTTCCGGACGTCGCGGCCTGCACCAGCGTCCGTGCCGCCGCAGGCACGCCGGGCGACACCTGCCTCGCGAGGCAGTCTCTGGGGGCCTGCGCGACGCTCTGCGACGCCGGAGCGCTCTACTCGTGCCTCGCGAGCGACCTGCCTCCTGAGGCGGGGACGTGCGTCGAGGTCGACGCCGGGGTGCTGACCGCCAGCGGGACGCGGTCGCTCTGCTGCGGCACCCCGACGTGCGTGCGGTATTCCGTCGCCGACCCGACCTGCAACATCAACACGTCGGGGAAGGCCGCCTGGTCATGCCCGAACGACGACGCCGGGGCGAGCGGGCCAGGACCCGGGGCCACGTCGACGGGGGATGCACCGACCTCGGACACCGTCATCTGGTGCTTGTGACAGATGTCGCGTCTGGTCGCGAACCCTTCGAGCGGCGACATGAACAGGGCGTGCAGCCGCTCGAAGTGGGCATCTCGCGTGCCGGTTCGTCTCGTCGAGAGCGTTGACGTTGACACTCTGCGGAGTCGCGGATACGCATGCTCGTCTTGGGGAGCGAGAAGGGCGAGGGCGCCTGACCGCGGCTTCACCGAGGACATAGCGGGGACGACCACGTGAACACGAGGCGCGACATGTTGGCTTCACCAGCAGTGGTTCGGATGGTCGGTGCCGCGTCCATCGCAGGCGCATGGCTGATGGCGTGCTCGAGCCCGGCGAGCTCGATGCCCGATTCGGGTTCGACCGTATCGTCGGGATCGGTGTCGACCACCGCGAGCTCCTCGGGCCGCTCGACGACAGCCAGCTCGCATGCGACGACGGTGTCGAGCAGGAGCTCGAGCACCACCAATGGCTCCAGCGTCGTGTCGACTGGAAGCAGCATCACGGTCGACGCAGGCCCCGACTCGACGGTTTGCATCTTCGACAATCCGTCGTCGACCTTCGACGGCAAGTGCACGTTCGGTCCGTAGGGCAGCAGCTCGAACGACGCGGATTTCTTTTTCACCAGACGAGAAAAGAGAAGAGCGCTCATGAGTCTCCAGAAGGAACTATCTCCGACCTTTCGCCGCAGCCTCATGGTCGCGATTCCGATCGCGAGCGTCGTGGGGCTGACCGCGCTCGCATATGCGGGCTTCGTGCCGTTCACCTCCGGCCAGCCGCTTTCGTCGACCGCGATGAACAACAACTTCGCCGCCCTTCAGAGCCAGATCACCGCGCTACAGGCAGCGGTGGGCGTAGGGGCCGACGGAGGGGCACCGACCATCTCGATTCCGTCGGGCACCGTCGTGGCGTTTGCTGGACCGGTGGCGAAAATTCCGGCGGGCTGGGTGCTCTGCGATGGGACGCTGTACAACTATGCGACGAACCCTAAGTACACCGCGCTGTATGAAGCCATTGGAATCTCCAGCGGCGGGACTGTGAGCCTGTCGGAGTTCAATGTTCCGGACTATCGAGGGTACTTCCTTCGAGGGCTTGACTCCACCGCGAGCGGCGCCAATGATCCCAGCCTTGCATCCAGGACTGCGGCGAGCGCAGGAGGCAATACCGGGGCGAACGTGGGGACCTTGGAGGCCGATGGTTTCGCTTCACACGCGCACGGCGTCAGCGACCCCGGCCACACCCACAGCATCCCCGCATATCAGAATGCCGCTGGGCCAAACTGGGGGCTGAACAACCTCTATAACCAGGTTGCCGGCGGTATCGGCCCCGTCGGCCTCTCCACGAGCGCGACGGGCATCACGATTCAGGACACGGGGGGCGCCGAGACTCGTCCCAAGAACGTCACCGTCAACTACATCATCAAGCTGTAGTCCCGTTACCTCGAGCTCGAACCGCGCCGCGAGTCACTGACCGCGGCGGCGGCGCATCGCTCTCATCGCCGCGAACGCGAGAAGCCCACCCGGAATCGCGAACCAGGATACCGATCGGTCCGCCGGCCCCCTGAGGCTCGCGATCGCGCACCCCGAGGAACCGCTGCTGCAGGCGCTTTCCGTCGCAGCACACGTGTCGTTGCCGCAGCACACGGGCTCGGCGGCGGTACAGCAGCCCATGCCGCATGGGAGGGTCGCACACGTCGACCCGACGCCGGCGGTGTCGCAGGCACCGTCGAAGCACGTGGTGACTCCCTCGGGACAGCAGACGCTCCCGCACACGATCGTCGAGCAGTTGCCGAGCGTGTTGCAAGTGCCATTGAAGCATGTCTGCACATCCGCCGGACAGCACACGCCGGCGCAGTCGATGATGCCGGTCGGGCACGCGAACGCGAGGCTTGGCGCGAGCGATAACGCAGCAATGATCAGTGCGAGCGACAGGCACTGAGGACTTGAGCATCGATGAGTCATGAGGCAGTCTCCGACAGCGCCACCGTGAACCGAGGTGGACGGAGCCTTGTGCTCCCCACTTCGGTCTATGGAGTCACAACCGGAAGGGTTGGCGCCCAGTGCACTACATCATGAAGCTGTAGTAGCGTTCCACCTCGACGTGGAACCGCGCCGCGCCCCCTCAAGCGAACCGCTCCCGGTGGGGACGTTCCTCGGCGCGTTCGAGGTCCTCTCCCTCGTCGGGCATGGCGGCATGGGGGCGGTGTACTGCGTGCGAAACCGCATCACGGGGGACCTGCGTGCGCTCAAGCTGATGCTCCCCGAGCTGGCGGCGAACCGTCAATTCGTCGACCGCTTCGTCCGCGAGATCCGCCTGGCGATGGCGGTCGAGCACCCGAACCTTGTGCGGGTCTTCGAGCCTGGGATGGACGGCGACCAGATCTTCCTCCCCATGGAGCTACTTCAGGGGGAGCCGCTCAGCGCGAGACTTCGGCGGGGGGGGACGGTGCCCGTGACCGACGCCGTCGCGCTGCTGCAGGCGATCGGCGGGGCGATCGAAGCGCTTCACGAACGGGGCATCCTCCACCGCGACATCAAGCCGTCGAACGTGTTCCTTGCCGTCGATGGCGGCTGCATGATCCCGAAGCTTCTCGACCTGGGTGCAGGGAAGGAGGTCGGCGCCACCGAAGAGGCAACGGCGACGGGCTTCGCGATCGGCTCGCCGCACTACATGGCTCCCGAACAGGCTGCGGGGCGCAAGGACATCGATGCGCGTGTCGATCAGTACGGCCTCGCTGTCGTCGGGTACCAGCTCCTGACGGGCGCTCGCCCGTACGAGAACGACGACACCGGGCACGTCCTCGCCAAGCTGCTCGCTGGGGTGGCGTACAAGAAGCCGTCCGAGCTCCGCCGGGGAATCCCGCCAGAGGTCGAGGATGTCATTCTCAAGGCGATGAGCCGGGGGCGGGACGATCGGTTTCCCAGCGTCGCGGACTTCGTCGCTGCGCTCGGCGCGGAACGGGTGGACCCTCTCGCCCTCGACGAGTCGTCGACTCGCTTCGCGCCGCTGCTGGCGCCGGTGCCGTTCATTGCGGGCAACGAGCGGACAGGAACGACGGCCGCTTCCGTGCGAGCGCAGGACGTGCGGACGCGAGGGCACGCGTGGTTCGGCGCTGCGGCGGCGCTGGTGATCTTCGGGGCTGCGGGGCTGTTCATGACCCTACACGGCCGGTCAACGCATGCTCCAAGCGACACCACCGCGGGAGGCGCAAGCCAGGCTTCGCCGTCCCCGTCGTCCGCCGCGTCCGCCTCCTCCTCCTCCTCCGCCGCCTCGCCGAGGCCAGCCCCACCCACGAGCATCGCAGAGCCCCCGCGCGAAGCTGCTCGCGTGACGCCGCCATCGATGGCATCAGCGCCGACCAGTCGCTCGACTCGGCCGCAAAAGCCCACCCCGGCCGAGCCTGCCGTCGAGCCGTGCCACCCGACCGCAGGTTCACCATGTCTCTGAAGCTCGTGCCCGTGGCCATCCTTCTCGCGGTGTCGTTGCTGGCCGTGACCCGGGCGTTCGCCGACACGCCCGTCCCGGCTTGTCGCGGCCATAACCCGGCGGGAGCCGCTTCGGCTCGGGCCGAGGGGCTGAAGCACTATCGCCTCTCGAGGCGCGAGGGGCCGTCTGACGCGGAGATGGCGACCGCGCTCGGGTTCTTCGAGGCGTCGTGCGCGGCAGGGGACGATGGCGCTCTCGAGCTCCGCGCCTACGCGCTCGCCGGGGTCGAGCGGTTCGTCGAGGCCGCGCAGTCTCTCGATGCATTCCTGGTGCTCCATCCGCTCGACACGCTTGCTCCCGACGTCCGCGCCCGTGTGGCGGGTCAGCAGCCACAGATCCTTGCCAGGGTCGCGACACTCACGGTGCGGGCCGCCTCGGGAGGCGCGCGCGTGCTCGTCAACCACCAGCCTGTCGGCACGACTCCGCTCTTGTTTCTGCGGCTTGCGCCAGGTCGCTACGACGTGGAGGTGATGTCGGATGGGAGCGCGCCGCAGGTGCGCTCCTTCGACCTCGCCGTCGGAGAGCACACCGAGTCCTTTCCTTCGGCGTCTGCTGCCATACAGCCCGCAACGTCCACCGTTGGAGTGATGCCGGAGCCGCATCACTCGAGCTCGGCAGCCGAGACGCCTCCGTCCCAGCTCAGACCCTGGGTCATCGGCTCTGCTGTCGGTGGCGGCGTGTTCCTGGCCGCCGGCATCGCGGGGACGGCCTGGGCGAACGAGCGGAGCAACACGTACAACGCCGCGAACTGCGGCAGCACCGCCGCGGCTGGCTGCAGCGGCACGCTCTCGCAGTACAACGCAGCGCACGACCTTGAGGTCGCGGGTTTCGTCGGCGCCGGACTCGGCCTCGTCGCTTCCGGCGTGCTGTTCTATGTCGACCGGCAGAAGCCGCACACAGCGCCGGTCAGCCTCGGGCTCGGCCTTCTTCGTTGCACGGTGCCCGGGGCCGCGGTGGTGTGCCGCGCGACGTTCTGACGCTCACACCAGCTTCAACGCGAGCTCCATCGCCGCCAGCATCCCCCGTGCGTCCGCGATCCCCTTGCCGGCGATGTCGTACGCCGTCCCGTGATCCACGCTCGTGCGCACGATCGGCAGCCCGAGCGATACGTTGACCGCGTCGCCGAACCCGAGCAGCTTCATCGGGATGGTCGCCTGGTCGTGGTACATCGCGACGACCCCCGCGTAGCCGCCCCGAGCCGCGACGCGAAACGCCGTCTCTGCGGGGACAGGCCCCACGATCTCGCACGCGACACGGGCTCGCCGTGCCCGCGCCTTCGCGCGCTTGATGCCGGGGAGGATCGCGTCCGCCTCTTCGCGACCGAGGAGGCCGCCTTCGCCCGCGTGCGGGTTGAGCGAAGCGACGGCGACGCGTGGCCGTGCTCCGGGCGCGGCGAGGCGCGCGAGGAGGTGCGAGAGCCAGAAGGTCGAGGTCGCGACGGCCTCGGGGGTGATCGCGCGCGGCACCCGGGCGAGCGGGAGGTGCGTCGTGACGAGCGCCGTCGTGAGGGTCGGTCCGGCGAAGGCCATCACGACCTCGGGCGCGTGGAGCCGTCGCTGGAGGTGCTCGGTGTGACCGAGGAACCTTTTGGCCTCGCGCGGGCCTCCCGACGCCGCGATGGCGCTCTTGCTGACGGGGCCGGTCACGAGCGCGTCTGCGCGGGCGCTCGTCACGAGATCGCACGCGGCATCGATCCAGGCGAGCTGCGCAGCGCCGCCGCGGACCGAGGGGTGCCCGGGGCGGGAGTCGCGGAGAGAGAGCGTGGCCGTCGGCTGGAAGATCGCGATGAGGCCGGGGTCGACCCGGTCGAGACTGTCCGCCCTGTCGACCCGCACGAAGCGCGCGCGATCGATCCCCCAGCCGTGCGCCGCACGCTCGATGACGCCGGCGTCGCCGACGAGCACGACGCTGGCGTCCGCGATCGCATCGACCAGCTCCGAGGCGGCGACGACGCTCACCTCGGCGCCGATGCCCGAGGGACACCCGATGCTCACCGCCAGCCTCATCGCGGCGCCCTTCGCCCGCGCGGCGACGACACCTCCGCGAGGGACCGCGCGAGCGAGGCCAGGGTGACGAGGCTCCCGAGGTCGCCCCGGGCGCCTTCTCCGGTCTCGCTCGGCGTGCGGAGCTTGTAGCCAGCCCCGCGCAGCGTCTCGAGCGGGAGCGCGAAGCCCAGCTTCGCCCGGAGGCGACGGACGTGGATGTCGACCGTGCGGGCCCCGCCGTCGTACCGCGAGCCCCACACGCGCGCGAGCAGCGCGTCGCGAGAGAACACGCGGCCTCGATTCGCCGCGAGGAAGGCGAGGAGGGCGAACTCCTTCGCCGTGAGGGTCACGGCGCGGCCGTCGACGGTGACCTCGTGGCCCGCGCGGTCGATGACGAGCGAGCCGACCTTGAGCCGCTCCTCGGTGAGGAACTCGCTCTGCCGCCACTCGAGCGCACGGATGCGCGCGTAGAGCTCCGCCGGCACGAAGGGGACGACGATGAAGTCGTCGAACCCGCCCCCGGGATCCATCCGGGCGACCTGCCTCACGGGGAGCGCGACGATCGCGGGCGTCGCTTCCAGTCGAGGATCCTGCCGCACGCTGCGCAGCGCCGTCAGGGCGAGGTCCGGCCGCTCCCCCGCCTCGACGACGACCGCGCGGACCGTCACGCTCGCGTCGTCCTCCTCGCCCCAGACCGACGCGACGTCTCCCCAGAGATCGAGCGTCCGCACTCGCGCGCCGAGCTTCTGGAGCTGCGTCGCGGCCCCCTCCTCGGCCAGGAGCTGCGCTCCGTGACCGACGACGAGCACGAACGGCGAGGTGCGCGAGAGCATTTCGAGGGTTCGTCCTGGTGAGCGTCGGTCCTACTGGTCGGTCCTACTAGCGGACCCGGCCGTGGTTTGACAGTCGTGCGGACGTCGTGAATGCTTGGAAGGATGGGGTACAGCTTGGCTGCATTACGGGCGTGCGTGCTGCTCCTCCCGACGGTGCTCGGGCTCGGCTGCAACATGAAGGCGGAGCCTGCGCCCCCCTTCGAGATCATCGTCAACGTGGCCAGCGATCGCGGCCATCCGCTTCCGGGCGCCATCGTCATGAAGGGGGGCAAAGAAGGGCCGTCCACCGCGGCGGACGGGAAGGTGACGGTCAAGATCGGCGGCCTGGAGGGCGAGTCGGTCGACCTGATGATCAAGTGCCCCGCGGACTATGTCTCCCCGACGAGGGCCATCTCGGTTCTCCTGCGGCGGAATTCAGGGACGAAGCTCCCCGAATACGACGCGCTGTGCCCCCCCGCGATTCGCCACATGGTCATCGCGGTGCGCGCCGACAACGGGCCGAACTTGCCCGTCAAGGTGCTCGACCGCGTGGTCGGCTACACGGACGGCGCTGGCGCCTTCACCTATGCCCTGCCCCTGCGCCCCGGCGACGGCGTCGAGATGATCCTCGACACCTCGGGCTACCCGCTCCTCAGCCCGAAGAACCCGAGCGCGCTGCTGACGATGAAGCCGTACGACGACGTGGTCACGTTCGACCAGAAGTTCCAGGTCGCCGAGGTGAAGAAGGTCTACAGGCACGTGAACCGGCCGCAGGCGATCGGGCCTCGCCGCGGGTTCTAGCGCGTCCCCGCTGACAATCCCCGGGGTGGCGTGCTAGTCGCTTCGCCACCATGAGCGGTAAACCCACGACCGGCACGCCCATCACGATGGGCCCCAAGAATCAGCTTCAAGTCCCCGATCAGCCCATCATCCCCTTCATCGAAGGCGACGGCACGGGGCGCGACATCTGGCGCGCTTCGCAGCGGGTCCTCGATGCGGCGGTGAAGAAGGCGTACGACGGCAAGCGGTCGATCGCCTGGCACGAGGTCCTTGCGGGGGAGAAGGCGTTCACCAAGACCAACAACTGGCTTCCCGACGAGACGGTCGAGGCCTTCCGTACCTACCTGGTCGGCATCAAGGGGCCGCTGACGACCCCCATCGGCGGCGGCATCCGCTCGCTGAACGTCGCGCTCCGTCAGATGCTCGACCTCTACGTCTGCCTCCGGCCCGTCCGCTGGTTCCAGGGGGTCCCGAGCCCGGTGAAGCACCCCGAGTCGGTCGACATGGTGATCTTCCGCGAGAACACGGAGGACATCTACGCCGGCATCGAGCTCGAGGCTGAGAGCGAGGGGGCGAAGAAGCTCCTGGCCTTCATCGAGAAGGAGTTCCCGAAGGACTACAAGAAGATCCGCTTCCCGGGCACGACGGGCCTCGGGATCAAGCCGGTCAGCCGCGAAGGCACCGAGCGGCTCGTGCGCGCGGCGATCGAGTTCGCGATCGATCAGAAGCGCAAGAGCGTCACCATCGTCCACAAGGGGAACATCATGAAGTTCACCGAGGGGGCCTTCATGAAGTGGGGCTACGCCCTGGCGGACAAGGAGTTCGGCGACAAGGTCTACACGTGGGCGACCTGGGAGAAGACGAAGGCCGACAAGGGCGAGGAGGCCGCGAACGTCGAGCAGGCCGCCGCGGTGAAGGCCGGAAAGATCATCATCAAGGACGCGATCGCCGACATCACCTTGCAGCAGATCCTCACGCGCCCCAAAGACTTCGACGTGATCGCGACGCTGAACCTCAACGGCGACTACCTGTCGGACGCCCTCGCGGCCCAGGTCGGCGGCATCGGGATCGCCCCGGGCGGCAACATCAACTACGTGACTGGGCACGCGATCTTCGAGGCCACGCACGGCACGGCGCCGAAGTACGCGGACCTCGACAAGGTCAACCCCGGGTCGGTGATCCTCTCTGGCGAGATGATGCTCCGCCACCTCGGGTGGAAAGAGGCCGCCGCGCTCGTGCTCAAGGGCATGGACGGGGCCATCGCGAGCAAGCGGGTCACCTACGACTTCGCGCGCCAGATGGAAGGCGCGACGGAGATCAAGTGCAGCGAGTTCGGCGACAACGTCATCGAGCATATGTGAGCGACGACTCCGGCTCCGCCGGAGCATGGTCTGGCCCAGGGAGACATGAAGAGCATGGCGACGCGTAAGAAGATTGGTCTCGTAGGCGCGGGGAACATCGGCGGCGAGCTTGCACGGCTCATCGCGAACAAGGAGCTCGGCGACGTCGTCCTCTTCGACATCGCGGCGAAGGAGAAGTTCGCCCAGGGCAAGGCGCTCGACCTCGAGCAGAACGGCGCCGTCGTCGGCTACGACTCGGCCATCACGGGCACGTCGAACTGGGAGCACATGGCGGGCGCCGACGTGCTCATCGTCACGGCCGGCATCCCGCGGAAGCCCGGTCAGTCGCGCGACGACCTCGTCGCGACCAACCTGCCGATCATTCGCGACGTCGCGGCGAACGTGAAGAAGCATTGCCCCGACGCGTTCGTCATCGTCATCTCGAACCCGCTCGACGCGATGGTCTACGAGCTGAAGCGCGTGACCGGCATGCCCAAGGAGAAGGTCGTCGGCATGGCCGGCGTGCTCGACTCCGCCAGATTCCAGCTGTTCCTGTCACGAGCCGCCGGCGTGAGCGTCAAGGACGTCCGCACGATGGTCCTCGGCGGCCACGGCGACGACATGGTGCCGGTACTCTCGCACTGTACGGTCTTCGGCATCCCCATCCGCCTCCTCGTCCCGAAGGACAAGCTCGACGCGATCATCGAGCGCACCCGCAAGGGCGGTGGCGAGATCGTCAACCTGATGGGCACGAGCGCCTACTACGCGCCGGCGTCGAGCGCCGTCGCGATGGCCGAGAGCTACCTGCTCGATCAGAAGCGCATCCTGCCAGCCGCGACCTACCTCGACGGCGAGTACGGCTACAAGGACCTCTTCATGGGCGTCCCCGTGGTCATCGGCGGCAAGGGGGTCGAGAAGATCATCACGCTCGAGCTCAACGACGAAGAAAAAGCGATGCTCGCCAAGAGCGCCGCCAGCGTCCAGAGCGTCGTCGACGTCGTGAAGAAGACCGCCTAGGGCCCGCTGTTCTTCGTCGATACCGGCGCGATCGCGTCGTCGGGAATCGTCACCGTACAGAAGTACGGCTCCTCATCCGCTCCTAGCGCTCGCTTGGTCTCGACGAAGACCAGCGGGTCCTAGAAGGTGACTGTCACCGCCTCGCCGCTCCCAGATAGGACCGACATGAAGATTCACGAGTATCAAGGCAAAGAGCTGTTCGCGAAGTACGGCGTCGCCATCCCGAAGGGGTACGCGGCGTTCACCGTCGACGAGGCGGAGGCGAAGGCGAAGCAGCTCATCGCCGAGACGGGCAGCCCCGTGGTCGTCGTGAAGGCGCAGATCCATGCCGGAGGTCGCGGCAAGGGCGGCGGGGTCAAGGTCGCGAAGGGCGGGGCGGCGGAGGCGAGGGCCCAGGCCGAGAAGATCCTCGGGATGCAGCTCGTCACGCACCAGACGGGGCCCGAGGGCCAGAAGGTCCGGCGCCTCTACATCGAGCAGGGGCTCGACATGATGTGCGAGCTCTACCTCGGCGCCGTCGTCGACCGTGACCTCCGTCGTATCGCCTTCATGGCGTCGACCGAGGGGGGCATGGAGATCGAGAAGGTCGCCCACGACACGCCCGAGAAGATCGTGACCGTGCACGTCGACCCGACCGTCGGGCTGTCGGGGTACCAGGCGCGCGAGCTGGCCTACGCGCTCGGCCTCGAGAAGTACGGCAAGCCGACGATCGCCCACTTCGCCAAGCTGATGGCCGGGTTCTACGAGCTCTTCGTCAAGGAGGACTGCTCGCTCTGCGAGATCAACCCGCTGGTCGTGCTCAAGAGCGGCGAGGTCGTGGCGCTCGACGCGAAGGTGAACTTCGACGACAACGCGGAGTTCCGCCACCCCGAGTGGGCCAACTTCCGCGACGAGGCCGAGGAGGACCCGACCGAGCTCGAGGCGAAGAAGGTCGGCCTCAACTACGTGTCGCTCGACGGCAACGTCGGCTGTCTCGTCAACGGCGCCGGGCTCGCGATGGCGACGATGGACATCATCAAGCACGTGGGCGCCGAGGCAGGGGTCACGCCGGCGAACTTCCTCGACGTCGGAGGGGGCGCCACGCAGGACCAGGTGACCAAGGCGTTCAAGATGATCCTGAAGAGCCCGAAGGTGAAGGCGATCTTCGTCAACATCTTCGGCGGCATCATGAAGTGCGACGTCGTCGCGACGGGCGTCGTGGCCGCGGCGAAGGAGCTCGGGCTGAGCGTGCCGCTCGTGGTGCGGCTCGAAGGGACGAACGTGGAGCTCGGGCGAAAGATACTGACGGAGAGCGGCCTCAAGATCGAAGCCGCGACGACGATGGCGGATGGCGCGCGGAAGATCGTCGCGGCCGTCGGAGGCGCACGATGAGCATCCTGGTCGGAAACAACACGAAGGTCATCGTCCAGGGCATCACGGGCAGCGCAGGCGCGTTCCACGCGAAGCAGATGCTCGCCTACGGCACCAAGGTGGTCGCAGGCGCGACGCCGGGGCGCGGCGGCGAGACGTTCGAGGGGTCCGTTCCGGTGTTCAACTCGGTCAAGCAGGCCGTGAAGGCGACCGGCTGCGACACGAGCTGCATCTTCGTGCCGCCGCCCGGCGCCGCGGACGCGATCCTCGAGGCGATCGACGCGGGCATCACGCTCGTCGTGTGCATCACCGAGGGCATCCCCGTGATGGACATGATCAAGGTCCGCAAGGTGCTCGAGTCGCAGGATCCTCGCTCCCCGAAGCGCGCCCGTCTCATCGGCCCGAACTGCCCCGGCATCATCACGCCGGGGTCGGGCGAGGGGTCGAAGGGCGGCTGCAAGATCGGCATCATGCCGGGCCACATCCACAAGTCCGGCCACATCGGCGTCGTGTCGAAGTCGGGCACGCTCACGTACGAGGCGGTCGGGCAGCTCAGCGCGCTTGGCATCGGTCAGTCGACCTGCATCGGCATCGGCGGTGACCCGGTCGCGGGGCTCGACTTCGTCGACGTCCTCGAGCTCTTCGAGAACGATCCGGACACGCACGGCATCATCATGATCGGCGAGATCGGCGGTGGCGCGGAGGAGCGCGGCGCGGCGTTCATCAAGGCGCACATGAAGAAGCCGGTCGCGGCGTTCATCGCCGGGACGACGGCGCCCGAGGGGAAGCGCATGGGGCACGCCGGCGCGATCATCGCGGGCGGCAAGGGGACGGCCGCCGAGAAGATCAAGGCGCTCGAGGCTGCCGGCGCCAAGATCGCGCCGACGCCGAGCGACATGGCGTCGACGCTCAAGTCGATGATGAGCTGAGCCGAGCGCGACCCGACGGACCGCACGGGCCGTCGGGGACGTCGTCGCGAGAGGGTTGGGGATGTCTACGCTCGCGCTCGTCGGGATGTTCGGCCTCGTGCTCGCGATGTATGTCGCGGGCGCGGCGCTCACGACCGGCACGCGAGCGCAGCGCGCGCTCGGTGTGCTCGTGGGGGCATCGAGCATGCTCGTCGCGTGGCTGATCCCGCCCGAGCACGGCACGCTCCGCGGGATGGCCGTTGTGCAGGGCTTCGTCGGGACGATGCGTGTCGTCGACCTGTGGGGCCTGCGCTGGTCGCTCAAGCAGCGGCTGCTTCACATCTCCTCCGCGGTCGACACGCGACGGCTCAGGTATGTCGGTCCGGGCCTTGACCGCGCGGCGCTGTTCGCGGCGATCGCGTGGCACATCCCCGCCTGGCCTGCGCTAATCCTCCTCGGGAAGCTCGGGCGACCCACGGACGCGGGAGAGTGGATCGTTCGGTGGATCCTGATCCTCGTCTTCGTCTACGCGCTCACCGCTGCCGCCTATCCGCTGCTCACCTTCCTCTACCGCGCGGCCGGCTTCCTCGTTCCGCCGCTCCATGTCGCGCCAGCAATGGCCCGCTCCGTCCAGGAGTTCTGGGGCGAGCGATGGAACCGCACCGTCAGCAGCTGGCTCGGTGACACCTTCTTTCGTCCGCTCGCCCGCCGACGATGGCCGGTGCTCGGGGCGTTCGCCGCGTTCTTCGTCAGCGCGATCGTCCACGGCTACATCATGTGGGTCGCCGTCAGCTGGGTGATGGGCTTGTGGACGCTCGCGTTCTTCCTCGCCCAGGCCGGGGTCATCGCGCTCGAACGCGTGAATCGCGTGCGGTCGTGGCCACGATGGGCGGGTCACGCCTGGACGGTCGCCTGGATGGTCGGTCTGTCGCCGCTGTTCACCGAGCCCGGCGCGCGGGCGTTCGGCTACTGACCGCGCTCGCGATGCCGACGCTCGCCATCCTCGGCACCTTCACGCTGGCGATCCTCGTCTACGTGGCGGGCGCCGCGATCGCTGCCGGGGGACCCGCGCAACGCTGGCTCGGTGTTCTCGTCGGAATGTCGAGCATGCTCGTGCCTTGGCTGATCCCGCCGGAGCACACCACCTTGCGGCCGTTCTGCGTCATCATCGGCTTCGCCGGGACCATGCGCGTCGTTGACGCGTCTCGCGCGCGATGGTCGCTCTTCGAGCGGCTCGTCCACGTCTCGTCCGTCGTCGACACACGCCGCCTGAAACGCGTCCCTCCCGGGCTCGATCGCGCCGCGCTCGGCGAGATGCTCATGTGGCTGATCGTGGGCGGGCCGGCGTATCTCGTCGCTGCCAGGCTCGGGCGACCGGTGGATGCGGTCGAGTGGGTCCGTCGCTGGCTCGTTGTGCTCATCGGCGTGTACGCGCTCACGGCCGCCGCTTACCCGCTCCTCGCCCTCCTCTATCGTGCGCTCGGCTTCGTCACGCCTCCGCTCCACATCGCGCCGCTGAAGGCTCGCTCGGTGCAGGAGTTCTGGGGGGAGCGCTGGAACCGGACGGTGAGCGGCTGGCTCGGCGATACCTTCTTCCGCCCGCTCGCGCGGAGGAGGTATCCGATCCTCGGCGCCTTCGCCGCGTTCTTCGCGAGCGCTGTCCTCCACGCCTACGTCGCGTGGGTCGCCGTGGGGTGGGCGATGGGGCTATGGAGCCTCGCGTTCTTCCTCGCGCAGGCGGTGGTCATCGTGCTGGAGCGACGGCTCGGCGTGCGTGCCTGGCCGCGGTGGGCCGGTCACGCATGGGCCGTCTGCTGGATGGTGGGGATGTCACCGATGTTCACGGAGCCAGCCGCGCGGGCCTTCGGGCTCTGAGCTTTTTCACGCTCGAGGCACGCGCCAATGCTATAGGCCCGCGCCATGGCCCTCGAACGTACCCTCTGCATCATCAAGCCCGACGCCGTCGAGAAGAAGCACGCCGGCGCGATCCTCGCCCTCCTCGAGTCGAAGGGCTTCTCCCTCGTCGCCCTGAAGCGCACGCACCTGACCCGCAAGGTGGCGGAGGGCTTCTACGCGGTCCACAAGGCGCGTCCGTTCTTCGGCGAGCTCGTCGAGTTCATGGGCCGGTCGCCCGTCGTCATCGCCGTCCTCGAGCGCGAGAGCGCGGTCGCGGAGTACCGCACCGTCATGGGCGCGACCGACCCTGCGAAGGCCGACGCGGGCACGATCCGCAAGCTCTACGCCGCGAGCATCGGCGAGAACGCCGTCCACGGCAGCGACTCGCTCGACAACGCGAAGACCGAGATCGCCTACTTCTTCGCCGCCTCCGAAGTCGCTCCGAGCGCGGGTTGACGCGCACTCGTCCGGGAGCGGCTCCGTGACGGCTACGGTCGCTCTCGCGGACGCTCTCGCGCCGATCGTCTCGGCGGCGTACGCCGACCGTGCGCTGCTCGCGGAACCGCGAGTCGTCGCAGCGGTCCAGCGGGCCGTCGCGGCCCTCGATGCGGGTGAGCTTCGTGTCGCGTCTCCGGACGAAGCGAGCGACACCTGGACGACGCACGCGTGGGTCAAGGAAGCGATCCTCCTCTACTTCGCGCTGCAGCGGATGGAGGTCATCGAGATCGGGCCGTTCGAGTTTTACGACAAGATCCCGCTCAAGCGCGGCCTCGCGGGCGCCGGCGTCCGTGTCGTTCCACCCGGGACCGTGCGCTACGGCGCCTTCCTCGAGCCGGGTGTGATCGTCATGCCGGGCTACGTGAACATCGGGGCGCGCGTGGGGGCCGGCACGATGGTCGACACGTGGGCGACCGTCGGATCGTGCGCGCAGATCGGGCAGGGCGTTCATCTGTCAGGCGGCGTCGGGATCGGCGGCGTGCTCGAGCCGCCGGGCGCGACGCCGGTCATCATCGAGGACGGCGCCTTCATCGGGTCGCGCGTCGTGGTCGTGGAGGGGGTTCGCGTCGGTCGCGAAGCGGTCATCGGGACGGGCGTGGTGCTCACCGCGTCGACCGCGATCCTGGACGTCACGGGGCCGACCGTGGTCGAGCACCGTGGGCGCATCCCCGCCCGAAGCGTGGTGATCCCCGGGACGCGGCCGAAGAAGTTCCCGGCGGGAGAGTTCCAGGTGCCGTGCGCGCTGATCATCGGTCAGCGGAGCGCCTCGACCGACCGGAAGGTGAGCCTGAACGCGGCGCTGCGAGACTTTGGCGTGCCCGTGTGAGAGGCAGGTGTGGGAGCATGCCCGCGTGACCCGCGCGGACGTAGACGCAAGACTCGACGAGACGCTCCTGTGGCTGTCCGGCATCGCGTCTCCCATCGGAGAGGAGCAGGCCCTCGCAGACGCGGTGGAGGCCCGGCTTCGCGCCAACGCGGCGTGCACGCGCGTCGTCCGCATTGGAGACTCGATCGTCGCCGACCTTGCCCGCGTCGGCACGGCGACCGGGCGCCCGCGCGTCGGCCTCGTGGGGCACCTCGACACCGTGCGCACGGAGAACGGCCCCGCACGGATCGAAGGGGGTCGCTGCCACGGGGCAGGCGCGAGCGACATGAAGAGCGGCCTCGCCGTCATGCTCGTCCTCGCCGAGACCGTCGCGACTGAACACCTCGGGTGCGAGGTCACGCTCGTCTTCTACGCACGCGAAGAGGGCCCCTTCGCGGAGAACGAGCTCGGGCGAGTGCTCGCCGAGGAGCCGAGCCTCGCGCACCTCGCCCTCGCGGTCTGCCTCGAGCCCTCCGACAACCGACTGCACCTCGGCTGCAACGGATCCATCCACGCGACGCTGACGTTCGAGGGGAAGACCGGCCACAGCGCCAGACCGTGGGAGGCCGACAACGCCCTGAGCAAGGGCGCGGCGTTCCTCCACGACCTCGCGCGCCGCGAGCCGGTCGCGTCCGTCATCGACGGCCTCACGTACCGCACCGTGACCACCGCCACGCAGGCGCGGGACGGCGGGCGCGGGCGCAACGTCGTCCCTGACCGGTTCATCGTGAACGTGAACCACCGCTTCGCTCCGAGCACCTCGCTCGAGCAGGCCCAGGCGGACGTGCGCGCCCTCGTCGGCGATCGCGCGCAGCTCGAGTTCACGGATCTCAGCCCTGGCGCGCTTCCGAACGCGTCGCACCCGCTCGTCTCGAAGCTCGTCGCCATCGGCGTGCGAGGCATCGAGCCCAAGCAAGCGTGGACGGACGTCGCGCGGTTCGCGGCGCTCGGAGTCGCCGCGATCAACTTCGGCCCGGGCGAGAACGCGCAGGCGCACCAGAAGAACGAGTCGACCTCGCTCGCCCTCGTGCACGAGGGCTACGAGATCTTCGAGCGGTGGCTCACGGAGCGCTGAGATGGCGAAGACGTCGACTCAGTTCACGTGCCAGGCCTGCGGAGCCGTCGCGCCGCGGTGGGTGGGACGATGCACGTCGTGCGGCACGTGGAGCTCCCTCGTCGAGGAGAGCGCACCCGGCAAAGCGTCTCGCAAGCCGGGCGGTGCGCGCGCGTCGGCAGCCGTGCAAGCCGTGTCGAGCATCGACGCGGACCACGCGGCGCGGATCCCGACCGGCATCGCCGAGCTCGATCGCGTCCTCGGCGGCGGCGTGGTCCTCGGCGGTGTCACGCTGGTCGGCGGGGACCCGGGCGTCGGCAAGTCGACGCTCCTGATGCAGGCGCTCGCGGGGCTCGCGCGGCAGGGGCATCGGTCGCTGTACATCTCCGGCGAGGAGAGCGCGGGGCAGACCGCGGCGCGCGCGCGGCGCCTCGGCGCAGTCGCGGACGAGCTCCTCGTGCTGGCCGAGAACGACCTCGAGGTCATCGAGCAGGTGCTCGACGAGATCAAGCCGGTCGCGGTGGTGGTCGACAGCGTTCAGACCATGCGCGCCGGCTCTCTCGAGAGCTCCGCGGGGACGGTGAGCCAGCTGCGAGAAGTGACGTCGCGGATGGTCGAGCGGTCGAAGAAGAACCGCTTCGCGACCTTCCTCGTCGGCCACGTGACGAAGGACGGCGTGCTGGCGGGGCCGAAGGTGCTCGAGCACCTGGTCGACACCGTCCTCGCGTTCGAGGGGGAGCGCGGCCACGCGTTTCGCTCGCTGCGCACCCAGAAGAACCGATTCGGCAGCGCGACCGAGGTCGGCGTCTTCGAGATGACCGAGGGAGGCATGCTCGAGGTGCCCAACCCGAGCGCGCTCTTCCTCGCCGAGCGCCCGCGCGGCGCGTCTGGAAGCGCGATCGCCGCGACCAACGAGGGGACGCGCGCGATGCTCGTCGAGGTGCAAGCGCTGGTGGGGTCGCTCGCGGTGGGCTCCGCGCGCCGGACGGCGAACGGGGTCGACTCGGGGCGGCTCGCGATGATCCTCGCCGTGCTCGAGCGAAAGGCCGGGCTCATGCTGGCGGGCCTCGACGTGTTCCTCAACGTCGCCGGCGGACTCCGCGTCGAAGAGCCTGCGATCGATCTTCCCATCGCCCTCGCGATCGCGTCGAGCCTCCGCAATCAGGTCGTCCCGTTCGATACCGTGACTTTCGGGGAGGTCGGTCTCGCAGGCGAGGTCCGAGGCGTCGGCCGCGCAGACGCACGACTGGCAGAAGCGCTGGCGATGGGATTCCGTCGAGCCATCGTCCCCGTGAGCGCGCTCGACCGTGCGTCGCGCCCGCCGCGGCATGGGCAGCAGGCGCTCGAGATCGTCGGGGTCCGCACCCTGGAAGAGGCGCTCGCCGCAACGTTTGCGTGAGAAGGCCGAGAGCGAAGCGGCGCTCATCTGGCTAGAAAAAGCCGGCGACGCCGGATTGGCGCTCGGGCTCTTGGCGTTGGCCCTCCTCGCACGCCCGGCCTGCGTGCTAGGTCGTAAGCCATGCCCTACTTCCCCTCTCTCACCCTGCGCGCTCTTCCGCTCGCGCTCGCGCTCTCGCTCCCCACGACCGCGCTCGTAGCATGCACCGACGCGGCCACTCCGAACGCGGTCGACTCCAAGGTCGTCGGCAACCCCGCCCCGGCGTTCACGCTCAGCGCGGTCAACGCGAAGGGGAGTGTGTCGATGTCCTCCTTGGAGGGGCAGGTAGTTATCGTCGACTTCTGGGGGACGTTCTGCGAGCCCTGCAAGAAGTCGTTCCCGAAGCTTCAGGATCTCTATGCCAAGTACAAATCAAGCGGTCTCACGATCATTGGCATATCCGAGGACGACGAGAAGGACGGCATCACGGCCTTCGCAGGCTCCTATGGCGCGAAATTCCCCCTAGTGTGGGATGAATCGAAATCGGTCGCAGGGAAGTGGAATCCCGGGTCAATGCCTGCAACGTTCATTGTGGATCGCAAAGGAGTCGTGCGATTCTTCCATCGTGGGTATCACGAAGGTGAGGAGCTCGAGATCGAGCAGCAAGTGAAGAGCTTGCTCTGATCGTTCTCGATCGCAGTCGCTTCCGCCGTCGTTCCGCCCTTCGTTTCACGCAGTGAGGTTCACGGAGGCGCTGTCATGGCTACACGACGGGGGTTGGGCTCACTCAGGTGGGCACGCGGTGTCGCTCTCGGCCTCAGTCTCCTGGCCCTCGCTGCTCACGACGCGCCCGCCGCGGACCCGGTGAACGCCGCCCGCGACCTCCAGACCTCCGACGACTTCCGTGTGCGCGTGAGCGCGGCGCTGACCCTCGGGCGCACCCACGCCCCCGGCGCACGGACGATGCTGGAGCAGGCGCTGGGCGACACCCATCCCGCCGTCCGGATCGCGGCTGCAGCAGGCCTCGCGGCGCTCGGTGATCCGGACGCCATCCCCTCGCTGCAGCAGCACCTCACCTCGGAGCGCTCGGCCGGCGTGAAGTCGCAGATCTCCTCCGCGATCACCGGGCTCGCAGCGGCCGCCGCGACCGGCGGCGATCCCGAGCAGAAGTGGCAGAGCACTCGCTACGTCGTCGCGATCGGCAACATGCACAACCGCTCGCAGGTTCCCGGAGCCCACGCGAGCGACGTGCTGCGGGCAGCGACTCAGGCTCACGCGAAGTCCATCCCCGGCGCGCTCGTCTCCGACAGCACCGACGCCGCGCTCTTCGAGCAGGCGGCCGCGCGTCACGTGCCCGTCTTCCTCCTCGACGGGGCCCTCCAGCGCCTGAGCCTCGGGCGCAAGAACACGGAGCTGAGCTACAGCGCGCAGGTCGACTACAGCATGCGCCGCGTCCCGCAGCAGCAGCTGCGAGGGATGCTCAGCGGGTCGGCGACGAGCTTCGGGTCGGCGAGCGCGATTCACGATCCCGGGACGATGACGCAGCTCGAGGATCAGGCGATCGAGGGCGCGGTCGAGAGCGCGCTGCGCGGCGCGGCACAGGGCTTCTCTTCGGCCGCACGTTGACGACGTGAAGGCTGTCGCCTTCGTCCAGTTTCGCCCCGCTCCGCCCCGAGACCCCGAAGTCCGCTCCCGCGGCCTTCATACCGTCCGAAGTTCGGGCGCTATGAACTAGGCTGGCGCGGTGCCATCGCCGCCGCGGGTCCTCTTCGTGTCGAAGCCCATCGTGCCGCCCTGGCACGACGGGTCGAAGAACCTCGTCCGCGACGTCGCGGCGCACCTCTCTCGTGCGCGTCCCACGGTGCTCACGACCGCGGGTGCGACGTCGATCGGCGCCCGTGTGAACGCAGAGCCGATCTATCGCAGCGCCGGTCGCTTCGCGCCGGGCATCGCGGCGAACGCGCGCGTTCTGGCCAGGCTGCTGACGGGAGACGCGCACGACGTCTGGCATTTCGTGTCCGCGCCGAACCCGGCCGCGTCTTCCGCGGCGAGGCTCGCTCGTGTGGCGCGGCGCATGCTCGGCTGGAAGGGGCGGATCGTGCAGACCGTGGCGAGCGCGCCTCGCGAGTTCGACGGGGTCGCGTCGCTCCTCTTCGGCGACGTCGTCGTCACGCTCAGCGAGTGGACGCGCGCTCGGCTCATCGGCGAAGGGGTGGATGCCTCGGCGCTGCGTGTGATCTTCCCCTGCGCAGCGGCTCCGCCCCGACCGACCGACGACGCGGTCCATCGCGCACGCGCTCGCTACGGGCTCGGCTCGGCCAAGGTCGTGCTCTACCCGGGCGACTACGAGATCTCCACCGGCGCCCGCACCTTCGCGGACGCGATCAAGGTGCTCGCGCCCGACGCCCCCGACGTCGTGTTCGTCTACGCCTGCCGCGAGAAGACCCCACGCGCGGGCGACGCGCGCGAGAAGCTGAAGGCAGAGCTCGCGGCCGTCGGGCTGACCTCGCGCGTCCGCCACGTCGGCGAGATCGACGATCTTCCGGCGCTGACGGTCGCGTCGTCCGTCGTCGCGTTCCCGGTCGACGATCTCTACGGAAAGGTCGACCTCCCCCTCGTCCTCCTAGAGGCGCTGGCGCTCGGCGTACCGCTCGTCCTCGCGCGCGGCGGTCCGCTCGAGACCCTCGGCGCCGCCAGCTTCGTCGACCCCGGCGACGGCGTCGCGCTCGCGGCCGAGATCGCCGCGCTCCTCGTCAACGACGATCGCGCGCGCGAGCACGCCGTTCGTGGCAAGGATCTGTACTCCCGAAGCTTCACGCCGCAGGTGGTTGCGGATCAGTACGACGACCTTTACGAAGAGATCTTCACCGAGAATCGATGACGCCATGACCCACCCGTCCGCAGAAGTCCGCAGCGCATTCCTCGAGTTCTTCAAGAAGCGGGGCCACGAGGTTCAAGACAGCGCGAGCCTCGTCCCCAGCAACGACCCGACGCTCATGTTCGTGAACGCCGGGATGGTCCCGTTCAAGGACGTCTTCACCGGCAAGGAGACGCGCGCCTTCACCCGCGCCGCCTCGAGCCAGAAGTGCATCCGCATCTCGGGCAAGCACAACGACCTCGAGAACGTCGGCGTCACGGCGCGCCACCACACGTTCTTCGAGATGCTGGGGAACTTCAGCTTCGGCGACTACTTCAAGGAGGACGCCATCGCGTTCGCGTGGGAGCTCCTCACGAAGGACTTCGATCTCCCGAAGGATCGCCTCGTGATCACCGTCTTCGGCGGCGACCCGAGCGACCCCGCGCTCACCGCGGACGACGAGGCGCGCGCGATCTGGAAGAAGGTCACCGGCTTCGGCGACGAGCGCATCCTCGGCCTCGGGATGAAGGACAACTTCTGGCAGATGGGCGAGACGGGCCCGTGCGGCCCCTGCTCGGAGATTCACTTCTTCCACGGCGACAATCCCGACCCTTCCACGTTCGGCGAGGAGCCGACGCCCGAGGGGCTCGGCTGGATGGAGATCTGGAACCTCGTGTTCATGCAGTTCGAGCGGCGCGCGACCTCCGGAGGCGCCTTCGCGCTCGACCGGCTCCCGAAGCCCTCGGTCGACACCGGCATGGGCCTCGAGCGCATCTCGAGCGTGCTCCAGCACAAGAGCAGCAACTACGACACCGACCTCCTTCGCCCGCTGGTGGAGCGCGCCGCGGAGCTCTCGGGCAAGCCCTACCGGGGCACGCAGGCCGACGACGACACCTCGATGCGCGTCATCGCCGATCACGCACGGACGACCGCGTTCCTCATCGCCGAGGGGGTCTTCCCGGATCGCGCAGGCCGGGAGTACGTGCTGCGCCGCGTGATGCGCCGCGCGATTCGCCACGGGCACCGGCTCGGCATCGCCAAGCCGTTCCTCCACGAGGTCGCCGAGCTCGTCGCCGACCGCATGGGCGACGCCTACCCCGAGCTGCGCACGCGCAAGGATCTCATCGTGAGCGTGACGCACCAGGAAGAGGTGCGTTTCCGCGAGACCCTCGATCGCGGCATCCGCCTGCTCGAGGAGGAGATGATCTCCGCCGGACCCAAGGGGCGCATCCCGGGCGCGGCAGCCTTCAAGCTCTACGACACCTTCGGGTTCCCGTCCGACCTCACCCAGGTCATGGCCGAGGAGCGCGGCCTCTCGGTCGACATGGAGGGCTACGACAAGGCGCTCGCCGAGCAGCGGGCGCGCAGCGAGGGCTCGAAGCTCGGCAGCGCGGCCGTGGAAGACGTGTGGCGCCTCGCGCTCGACAAGCTCGTCGCGAGCGGAGCAGGGACGACGCGGTTCACCGGCTACGACCGCGAGGACGGCAAGGCGAAGGTCGTCTGTCTCGTCGCGGGGGCCGGGCTCGTCGGCGCGATCGACGCCGGCACCGCCGGAGCTTCTGTGGTCCTGGACTCCACGCCGTTCTACGGGGAGGCCGGCGGTCAGGTCGGAGACACGGGGACGTTTCGCAGCGCGGACGGCGAGGTCGTCGTCGAGGTCACCGACACGCAGAAGCCGATGACCGGCCTCGTCGCGCATCACGTGCGGGTCGTGAAGGGGAGCGTGAAGGTCGGCGACGAGCTCCTGCTCGAGGTCGATCACGCGCGCCGGAGCGCGACGCGACGGAACCACTCCGCGACGCACCTCCTCCACTGGGCGCTGCGCGTCACGCTCGGCGAGCAGGCGGCGCAGAAGGGGTCGCTCGTCGGGCCGGACCGCCTCCGCTTCGACTTCTCGTACGGCAAGGGGCTCGCCCCCGAGGAGATCTCGCGCATCGAGGATCTGGTGAACGGGAAGATCCTGCAGAACGCCCCCGTGCTGACGGAGGTCCTTCCGATCGATCAGGCCAAGGCGCGCGGCGCGATGGCGATCTTCGAGGAGAAGTACGGCGACGTCGTGCGCGTCCTCACGATGACGCCGGACTCGGTCGAGCTCTGCGGCGGCACGCATGCGCGCGCGCTAGGAGACATCGGGCTCTTCAAGATCCTGAGCGAGGGAGGGGTCGCGGCCGGGGTGCGACGCATCGAGGCGGCGACCGGGCTGAACGCGCTCGCGTACGTGAGGGAGCTGGAGGGGACGCTCAAGACCGCCGCGAAGACGCTGCGGTCGGGGACGACCGAAGTGCCCGAGAAGATCGATCGCCTCATGGATCGCGACCGGCAGCTCGAGAAGGAGGTCACCGACCTCAAACGCAAGCTCGCGCAGGGCGGGTCGGCCGGCGGTGGCGTCGAGGCGTGGCTCGCGCAGGCGCGGCCGCTGTCCGGCATCGCGGCGGGCAAGGCTCTGGCGGTGCGCATCGACGACGCCGACGCAGCGACGCTGCGCGAGATGGCCGATCAGCTCCGCGACAAGCTCGGCGACAGCGTCGTGCTCGTCGCCGGGGCACAGGCCGGGAAGGCCTCGCTCGTCATCACCGTGTCGAAGTCGCTCGTCGCTTCGTTCAAGGCGGGCGACCTCGTGCGCCAGGTCGCCCAGGTCGTCGGCGGCGCGGGGGGCGGTCGCCCGGACATGGCTCAGGCCGGCGGCCCCGACACGGCGAAGCTCGACGAGGCGCTCCTTCGCTTCTACGCGCTCGTCACAGGCTGAGCGCACGGGCTGAGCGGTGTAGAAGGCGGGTGGTTTTCGTCGAAACCGAGCGACGGCGAGGAGCGGATGAGGAGCCGTACTTCTGTACGGTGACGATTCCCGACGGCGCCATCGCGAAGGGATCGGCGAAAAACACCCGCCTTCTACAAGCGGTGAATTCGAGCGCGCAGCGCAGGGGGGACGTACATGACCTCGATATCGAAGCGGGCGAGCGCGTCGCACAGGACCCCGACCTTGTCGAGAGTCGTGGCGTGGGCGTCGACCAGCACGAGAGGCGTCCCGCGGAGCGTGCACAGCCCGCCTCTTCGGCTGGCGCGAGGGTCGAAGGCTTCGAACCGCACTTCGAGGCCGATTCGACGCGCGAGCCGCTCGAGCTGGCCAAGCATCTCGTCAGGCGACACGGCCATCATCCTCGCCCGGGAGGGCAGGCGAGGGAAGGGATGGAAGATTGGGGATGGTGAATCGGAAAAGTGCCCCCATCGTCCATCTCCTGCAGCTAGGATGAATCGTCGGTCCTCAGAGCCTCCCCGCCTCCCCCCGCCCCGATGAACCAACCTACGCGCCCTCATCCGCCGCCGATCTCGAGCGGAACCGTGATCAACGAGCGGTACGAGATTCGTCAGAGCCTCGGCAAGGGGGGCATGGGCGAGGTGTTTCTCGCGTACGACCGCACGACGCAGCAGGCCGTCGCGCTGAAGATCGTCCGGGAAGAGTCGCGCATGCCGGGGGACGACGAGGCGCTCCGGCAGGAGCTGCTCCACGCACGCTCCGTCGGGCACCCGAACGTTTGCCGCGTCCACGACCTTGCGCCGTCGATCTACGGCCCCATCCTCGTGATGGAGCACATCACCGGCCAGACGCTGCACACGCACATCCGGCGGAAGAAGGCCCAGGGCGGGTACACGGCGGACGAGTTCCGTCGCATCGCGTACGACATCGCGTCCGGCGTCGCCGCCATCCACGCGCAGGGGCTCGTCCACGGCGATCTCAAGCCCGGCAACGTCATGGTCACGTCGGAGGCCGACGGCGGGCTCGGCAAGGCCATCGTCCTCGACTTCGGCTTCGCCAAGGAGCGCGCGCGTGTCAGCGGGCGCCGCCCCGGTGCTCCCCCCGACGGCGGGACCCCGAACTACATGGCCCCGGAGCGCATCCGCTCGGGCGGCTGCTCACCGGAAGACGACGTCTACGCGCTCGGCCTGACGCTCTGGGAGATGTGGACCTGCAAGGTCCCCGACCCCGGGTACAAGCCGCGCGCGAAGCCGATGCGCCAGCAGATCATGTTCGACGTGCCGGCAGGGCTGTCGATCGACGAGATCAAGCAGATCTTCCGCTGCCTCGCCGACGACCCCATCGCCCGCATCTCGGCCCGTCACCTCCGGTTCTTCAACCCGAGCACGATGACGAGCAACCCGATCCAGGTGCCGCGTGAGCGCCTCGATCCAGGTCCGCCCCCCGGGCGCAACACGGCCACGACGTTCACCCCCGGCCAGCAGTCACTGCTCGTCACCTTCGCCACCAACTCGTCCGACTACGTCGGCGACGTCATCCCGCTCGATCGTCCCGCCCTCACGATCGGCCGTCGCCCCGACAACGATGTCGTCGTGCCGGAGGCCACGGTCAGCAGCGGCCACGCCACGCTCAGCTGGGTGAGCGGCACGTGGGCGCTGGAAGATCTCGGCTCGACGAACGGCACCTACGTCGACCACACCTACGAGCGGAAGAAGAACGTCAGCCTGATGCACGGCGGCGAGGTGCAGCTGGGCGAGCTCCGCCTGAAGCTCGTCTCGTTCGTTCGAGACAGCGCCGGCCACAAGCGCGCGCAGGCGTACCTCGCGAAGAGGGACGGCCTCACGGGTCTGCTCGTTCGTGACCAGGTGCTGAAGGCGCTCGACGAAGAGGCGGAGTTCGGCGAGTGGGTCGACCAGCCGGTCACCGTCGCGCGCTATGAGCTTCGCGGGCCGAACCGGCTCGTGTCGGATCGGCCGACCATCCTCGAGATGCTCGCGCTCCGGCGCGCGGCGACCCGCGTCGTCGAGCTCACCGACATGCTGCTGCTCTCGCTCATCGCGGTCACCGCAGGGCGCACGGGGCCGCTCCGCTTCGTGGTCGTCATGGCGGGCCCGGGTCCGCAGGAAGCGCGCAACCTCGTCGAGCAGGTCGTCGGACAGGTTCAAGGCATGATGCCCGAGGGGCTGGATCTCGTCGCCTCGATCGCGCGCTACGAGCCGGGCACGAACGCGCGCGGCCTCGTCGATCCGTAGGACGACCGTGTCGCAAGAGCCGTCGTCGCGGCCGTCGCCGTCGAGAGGAGTCTTCGGGAGCAACGCCCGGCCGTTCGACGCGCTCGGAAGCGCGCAGACCGTCGGGGCTCTCCTCGCGGGCATCCTGCTCTTCGCCGTTCCGCTCTACCTGTGGCGGCGTCCTCGCTCGGTGCCGCCCCCGGCCCACACGGACACCGCGACGCCCGATGCCGCCACGGACGCGGCCCCCGTCGCGCTCGCGCCGGTCGACGCGGGAAAGCCGCGCCACGTGAAGATCGCCGACGCAAGGGTCCTCGAGTGTCACGATCGCGGCTCGCGACGCACGCCTCCCGACCAGTGCGACCACATCGCGGCGTTCGAGAAGGCCTTCGCGGACGCGGTCGAGGCGAGCTACGAGTGCGTGCCGCCCGCCGCAGGGACCGGCTCGATCGAGTTCGTCGCCGACCTGAGCTTCTCCCGCAAGAAGCACCCGGTCACGGTCTCGCTCCCGCGCGACGGCCGATCGTTCCAGAGCCCGAGGATCGTGAAGGACTGCGCGACCGGAGTGCGAAGCCGCCTCGGCGCGTTCCCCGTGGCGCCGCTCACGCACGCGCACGCGAGGTACAAGATCTCGTTCATCGCCAGCTACGGCACCTGAGCTGACGGCGGGCTGACCGCCGCGACGTCCAGGGAGCGCTTCCTCGGTGGCGGCGCCCACCGCCGGTCGGTACTGTCGACGCATGACTTCGACTCTCGTCGCGTGCCCGACCTGCGCACGCCATGTCCGTGCAAGCGAGCCCACCTGCGTCTTCTGCGGCGCGACTCTCGGCGCTGCCTCGACGTCGCCTCCGCAGCTCGCGACCGCAAGGCTCGGGCGCGCCGCGATGATCGCGCTCGGCCTCAGCGTGCTCGCGTTCCCGACACCCGGCTGTTCCTCGTCGACCGGTGTGACGCTCACACCGCCCTATGGGACCCCTCCGTGCGAGCCGGCGAGTGGCTGCGTCGAACTCGGCGGAGCCTGCAGCGGCAAGGTCTACGTCGACGGCGGCTCCGATGAGTACCTGTACTGCGACGACGGGGTCTGGGTGTTCACGACGACCGACCCCGCGAGCGACGGCTACACGCTCGACAGCTCCGAGAGCGCTGAGTACGGCGACACGAGCGACGACAGCTCGTACGAGAGCAGCTCCGAAGAGAGCACGGACGAGAGTAGCGAGGAGACCACCGAGGAGAGCAGCGCGACGGACGAGAGCACCACCGACGACTCGGAGAGCGGCACCACCGACGAGAGCGACGAGAGCAGCAGCGCGCACTGACGTGGCGACCTCACGCACGATGGGCTGACCGCCGAACCGTCCAGGGAGAGCTTCCTCGATTGCGAGCGAGGTTCTCGCGGCCTATCGTCGAAGGATGAGCTCTCCCCTCACCATCTGCCCGAGCTGTGCTCGCCACGTGCGCGTGACGGAGTCCGCCTGCGTCTTCTGCGGCGGCGCGATCGCCGCGTCCCCTCGCGGCGTGTCGGTGCTCGACGGCGGCCCCGCGAGGCTGGGGCGAGCGGCGATCCTCGCCTTCGGCATCGCGTCCGCGTCCGCGGCGTGCCACTCGCCGGCCATGGTCGTGCTCTATGGCGGGATGTCGATGGTCGAGTCCCCGCCCGCGGGCTGCGACTTCCCCGACGGCGCCGACGTCGGCGGCACCTGTTCGGGCGACGTGTACGTCTCTGGTACGGCCGACTGCGGGTACCTGTTCTGCGACACGAGCACGTGGGCCTTCACTTCGGAGGACCCGAGCGTCGAGGGCTACACGCTCGACAGTGAGGAGAGCGCCGAGGGCAGCAGCGACGACTCGGACAGCACCTCCGAGGAGAGCAGCAGCACCGAGGAGAGCGACGAGAGCGGCAGCACGAGCGGCTGACCGCCGAGGGGATCGAGACCAGAGGACGAGAGCAGCACCGACGAGTCGACCAGCGACGACTCGAGCATGAGCGACAGCAGCACGCGCTGACGCACGGACCGCTCGATGGACGCCGCAACACCGCCCGGAGAGCCGTCGTCGGCGGCATCGGAGCCCGCGATCGCCGGTCCCATTCGAACATCGCGGAGCTTCGACGCACGAAACCCGCCACCGAGGCCGATGCTGGCGGCTCCGCAGGCGACATTCGCACGGTCGTTCGACCGATAGCCGCCAACGGGGCCGACGACGCCAGGTCGACGAAGGACCTTGGCGGGGTCGAACGCGACGAAGCCGCCAATCCGGACCCGGATGGTGGGTTGGTGCAGGAGCTTGGCGGGTTTGGTCGAGAGGAAGCCGCCGCTGAGCACGAGCGTGGCGGGCTTGTGGGCGAGCTTGGCGGGTTTGGTCGAGAGGAAGCCGTGAGTGAGCACGAGCGTGGCGGGCTTGTGCGGGACCGTGGCGGGTCTCGTCCTGCCGAAGCCGCCAATGGTGCGGAGGATGACAGCGTTGTGGAGGAGCCTGGCGGGTTTGATCGCGAGTGACCCGCCAATGAGGACCACGATGGCGGGTTTGTGAAGGGGGTTGGCGGGCTTGGTGGGGAGAAAACCGCCAATGAGCACGACTGTGGCGGGTTCCTCCTTGGGTTTGGCGGGTTTGATCGGGAGAAACCCGCCAATGAGGAGCACGGTGGCTGGTTTGCGCGGGAGCTTGGCGGGTTTGGTCGCGACAATCCCGCCAAGGTCGTCGACAACCACGGGTCCGTGGTCGATCTTCCCGGGTTTGAACGAGAGGAACCCGCCAACGCGGCCCGAAACCATCGCTGCGTGGCCGAGCTTGGCGGGGTCGACGCGAAGAACCCCGCCAACTCCGGTGTCGACGGCGGGTCGGGCCGAGACAAGCGCTTCGACGTGACCACCAAACCACGCGACCTCGAGCTCATTCCCGCCGCTCGCGACCACATCCCTCGCAAGATCACTGCCAGGCTTGCCGGCGGCGCCTTTCAAGGCCAAGTTCGGCACCACATGACCGAGCCCCGCCGCCGACTCGTCGTCCTCGATCCCTCGTCCGCGCCCAGAGGCCGGGTGGTCGACGACTGCGAGGACGATCACTTCCACGATCAGTGCGGCGTCTTCGCCATCTACGGCCACAACGAGGCTGCGAACCTCACGTACCTCGGCCTCCACGCCCTCCAGCACCGCGGCCAGGAGTCGGCCGGCATCGTCACGAGCGACAGGCAGCAGCTCTTCGCGCACCGCGCCATGGGGCTCGTCGCGGACGCCTTCAGCCAGGAGCAGCTCGCTCGACTCCCCGGCCCGCTCGCCATCGGCCACGTCCGCTACTCCACCGCCGGCGGCTCGCACCTCAAGAACGCGCAGCCCTTCGCCGTCGACTACGCGCGCGGCTCGCTCGCCGTCTGCCACAACGGGAACCTCACCAACGCCGACGAGGTCCGCGCGGAGCTCGAAGCGCGAGGGTCCATCTTCCAGTCGTCGTCCGACACCGAGGTGCTCGTTCACCTCGTCGCGATGAGCTCGGCCGCGGCCATCGAGCACCGGGTCGCGGACGCGCTCGCGCGGGTGCAGGGGGCGTACTCGCTGCTCTTCATGACGGAGGACACGATCGTCGCCGTCCGCGATCCGATGGGCATCCGCCCGCTCTGCCTCGGCATCCTCCCGGGCTCCGGCAACTCGCAGCGACGCGACGCGCACGTCATCGCGAGCGAGCCGACCGCGTTCGATCTCATCGGCGCCGAGTTCGTCCGCGACGTCGAGCCGGGAGAGATCGTCGTCATCGACGACGGAGGGCTGCGCTCCACGCACCTGCCGGTCAAAGCCGTGCCGCGCGCGTGCGTGTTCGAGTACGTCTACTTCGCCCGCCCCGACTCGCACCTCGGCGGCAAGAGCGTCTACGAGGTCAGGAAGACGCTCGGGCGACAGCTCGCGAAGGAGCACCCGATCGAGGCGGACGTCGTCATCCCCGTGCCCGACTCGGGCGTGCCCGCCGCGATCGGCTACGCGGCGGTCCTCGGCATCCCGTTCGAGATGGGGCTCATCCGCTCGCACTACGTCGGCCGCACCTTCATCGAGCCGCAGCAGTCGATCCGGCACTTCGGGGTTCGATTGAAGCTCAATCCCGTGGAGCCGATTTTGCGAGGCAAGCGCGTCGTCGTCGTCGACGACTCGATCGTGCGCGGCACCACCGCGAGGAAGATCGTGAAGATGGTCCGCGACGCCGGCGCGCGCGAGGTGCACCTCCGCATCTCGAGCCCTCCGACCGAGTGGCCCTGCTACTACGGCATCGACACGCCGACGCGCAGCGAGCTCATCGCGTCGAGCCACTCGGTCCTCGAGATCGCGCGCTACGTCACGGCCGACTCGCTCGGGTACGTCTCGCTCGAAGGGATGATCGCCGCGGTGTCCGGCGCGCCGGGGAAGGGGCTCCCCATGGACGAGAACAGCGGCTCTGGCTACTGCCACGCCTGCTTCTCGGGGAAGTATTCGATCCCGTTCGTGGCGACGCCGAAGAAGCACATGCGACACGTGGGGGTGTAACGAGAGGAGTCGGTCGTGTTCGAGCATCTTCCGGATCGGGTGTCGATTTACGAGGTGTCGCTCCGCGACGGCCTCCAGAACGAGAAGGCGATGGTGCCGCTCGGCGACAAGCTGCGGCTCATCGACGCCCTCTGCGCGGCCGGCCTCGATCGCATCGAGGTGACGAGCTTCGTCTCGCCCAAGTGGATCCCGCAGCTGGCCGACGCCGACGCGCTCGTGAAGGCGCTCGAGGCGCGTCCAGGCGTGCGATTCAGCGCCCTCTGCCCGAACCTGACAGGCCTCGAGCGCGCGAGGGTCGGCGGCATCCACGAGATCGCGGTCTTCATCAGCGCGAGCGAGACCCACAACAAGAAGAACGTGAACAAGACGATCGACGCCACGCTCGCGACCTACCGCGACACGATCGGCGGCGCGATCGCGGCGAAGATGAAGGTGCGCGGCTACGTGTCGACGGTCTGGGGATGCCCGTACGAAGGCGCGATCGACCCGGCGCGCGCGGTCTCCATCGCGAAGCAGCTCATCGATCTCGGCTGCTACCAGGTGTCGCTCGGAGACACGATCGGGGTCGGGACGCCGCGCCAGACCAAGGCGATCCTCGAGAGGGTGCTCGGCGAGATCGCGGCGCCGAAGATCGCGATGCACATGCACGACACGCGCGGCACGGCGCTCGCGAACGTCCTCGTCGGTCTCGAGCTCGGCATCCGCGACTTCGACGCCGCCGTCGGAGGGCTCGGCGGCTGCCCGTACGCGCCCGGAGCCGCGGGCAACTGCGCGACGGAGGACCTCGTGTACATGCTGCAGGGGATGGGCATCGAGAGCGGCGTCGACCTCGAACGCCTCGTCGAAGCCGGCCGCGCCGCCGAGAGCATCGTCGGACGCAAGCTCCCTGGAAAAGTGCACCAGTCCGGGGTGCGCTCTCTTCGCGCTTAGTCTCGGAGTCACGGAATTCTCGCGTCGCTTCCGGCGAAGCGCCGTCCACGCCGCGAGAATTCGGCGGGGGAGCGCGGCCGCTCCCCTCGACCCCAGCCGAGCTTGGTCACGGAATTCTCGCGTCGCTTCCGGCGAAGCGCCGTCCACGCCACGAGAATTCGGCGGGGGAGCGCGGCCGCTCCCCTCGACCCCAGCCGAGCTTGGTCACGGAATTCTTCGGGGGAGCGCGGCCGCTCCCCTCGACCCCGCTCTTTGCAGATTCGCCACGCGCATTGCGTTCGTGCACGAAGGGAAAAGCTCGAGCGTGTTGCCGACCCCAACAGTTTCGCATGGATACGGATGAGGGGGCGATGGCACGCGACTCGCAAAGACCCCAATCGGCATCGCGTAGGCTGGCCCTCCCCCCCCCCGGGTCCCTGTGCGGTGCCGTTTTCTTTTGTGCGTACGCGTCGTTGGTCTAGGAAGCGAGCGATGGTGACCTCGTTCCGCGCGTACCTCTCTCGCTCTGTTTCCCTCGCCGTCTCGACGGCCTTCTGCGCGACCGTTGTCGTGATCGCGACCCCTGCGTGTCGCACGGAACCGGTGCCCGAGCCCTCGGGCTCCGCGCCCGGCTCGAACGCGCCGAGCTCGGCGACGACCACCACGCAGGCGACGCCGACGCCGCCCCGTCCCACGCCTCCTCCTCCGCGTCCGCCCACGCCCCCCGCGAGCGCGGCGGGGCCTGACCCGCTCAACGGCAAGTTCTCGCTCGCCGACGCGACGAAGGGGATCTCGGGCTCGGGCCCGCTCACGGCGACCATCGACACGTCGATGGGGCAGATCTCGTGCAAGCTCTACGACGACAAGGCGCCCAACACCGTCGCGAACTTCATCGGCCTCGCGACCGGCAAGCGCAACTGGGTCGACCCCGCGACCGGCGCGTGGACGAACAAGCCCGCCTACGACGGGACGACCTTCCACCGCATCATCAAGGGCTTCATGATCCAGGGCGGTGACCCGAAGGGGAACGGCTCCGGCGAGCCGGGCTACACGATCCCCGACGAGATGTGGGCCGGGGGCAAGCACGACCGCCCCGGTCTCCTCTGCATGGCCAACCGCGGCGCGAACACGAACGGCGCGCAGTTCTTCATCACCGAGTCCGACGGGCCGTCGGTGAAGTCGCTCGACGGCTACGGCACGTACACGATCTTCGGAGAATGCGGCCCCATCCCGCTCATCCACACGATCGCCGCCACACCGACCGCGCCGGGGGATCGCCCGCTCACGCCGGTCACGATCAACTCGGTGAAGATCAAGCGCTGATTCACAGCGTCACGGCGTCTTCTTTCGCACAGCCGTGGGCGTAAGCCCACGGTGAGCGCGACACCTCTTCCGGTGCGTCCTGGGCTCGCACCGCGGTTTACACCCGCGGCTGTGTCCGTCGAATGGCCCAGGCGTGACCTACCTGACGACGGTGCCGATCAGCTCGCCGGAGCCGAGGACGTGCCCCTCCATCGCCTCGTTGACCTTCTCGCGCGTCGCGGACTCGTCGAGGGCCAGGGGGCCGTCGAGCGCGATGACGTGCAGCGAGTAGTGGTGACCGGAGCGGCGGGCAGGGCAGGGGCCGCGATAGCCTGCGTGGTTGCCGTCGGTCTGCCCGAGCTTCGCGCCCACGGAGGCGGGGTCGGCTCCGGCGCGAAGCGAACGCGCTTCTGGACGGATGTTGAAGACGAGCCAGTGCGTCGGTACGCCTGCCTGAGGCTCGAGGTCGTCGAACGTGATCACGAGCGACCGCGTGGCTTCGGGCGGCGAGCTCCAGGTGACGTCGGGCGACGTGTTGTTGCCGTCGCACGTGTGCTCGATCGGGATCGAGCCCCCCGACGCGAACGACCGGCTCGTGACGGTGATGCTCTCGGGGACGACGCCCGCGGGCGACGCCGGCAGGTTGGTCGTCGCACCGCACGCGGCCGCCATAGAGAGACCGAGACCCAGCAGCAGTAAGTGTCGCATCGCGCTCGCGCCTCAGTCGGGCTGGTAGACAGTCACCTGTGACCCGTCACGGAAGTAATAGCGATCGCAGCGCGCGTCGCCACGGTCGAACGTGATCGCGCCGAAGAGGTTGACCACGACGCCCCAGAGCGCCGCGACCCGGAAGAGCCAGGTGAGCGGGCGCTTCCCGATGGCGAGGAGCACGAACAGCAGCGGCGCGTAGTCGTTCGAGAACCGATAGCCGAACTGGCGCCAGCCGGTGTTCTGGTAGAGGAGGAGCATCAGCACCGGGCCGACGATGGCGACGAGGATGACGCCGTGCAGCCAGCCCCGCTCGCGCGGACGGAGGAGCCAGAAGTAGACCGGCGTCGTGAACCAGAGGGCGAGGCCGTGCTCGTTGATCTGGAACGGGGCCGGTCCGTGCAGCGAGAAGAACTGCGCAGGCGCGTTGTGCGCGGGCAGCCAGGGCAGAATCGTCAGGGCGCAGCCGAGGTTCTTCGCGAGGTAGTGGTAGCCGAAGAGACCCCACTTCTGCATCCGGTCGTGCCACGCGACGCTGAGGTACTCGTGACCGAAGTCGGAGGGGCTGTAGTGGTGGAAGCGCGTGAAGTTCGACCACGAGCAGACGCCGAGGATGGCGAGGATCGGGAGCGCGAACGCGACGTACCTGCGGGCGAGCGCTGCGCGGTCGAGCTTCGTCCAGGTCGCGCGAGCTCGCTCGACCCAGGTCTCACCTGCGCCGATCTCCCCGCCGGCGGAGACGCGGATCGCTTCGAGCGCGAACAGGGCCGCGAAGAGCGCCGTGACGGGGCGCGTCGCGAAGGAGCAGCCGATGAGGACGCCCGCGAGCGCGGGGTGCTCGGCGTCGAGGGCCGCGAGCAGGTAGCCGGCGACGAGGGCCACGCCGACCACGTGCGCCGCGAACCAGACGGTCCCCTCGACGGCGGTGAAGAAGTAGACCGTGCCGAACGCGAAGAGCAGCGAGAGCCCGACGTCCTCGAGCTCGCTGCGCGGCGATCGCCCGGTTCGTCGGAGCTTCTCGAGCACGAGGAAGAGCAGCGCCGGGCCGAGCCCCGCGAGCCAGATCATGAACTGTCCGTCGCGGAAGTTCTCGGCGCTCCCGGAGAGCTTGACCAGCGGGAGCATGAGGACCGAAGGGAAGGGGGGGAAGCTGATGTAGGTCTTCCCTCCGAACGACGCGAAGTCGTTGTTGCCCGTGTAATGCGGGGCGCCTCCGGGCAGATCCTGGCGGCCGTGGAGCCACGCGTCGGCGAGCAGCGCGTAGTGATTGTACGCAGTGTGCTCCGAGAGCCGCGGCGCCCCGGCGACGACGGCGTAGACCCCCCCGCACGCGAGATAGAGCGCGAGGGCCACGAGGACGCGTCGCGAGCGTGTGCCGGCGGCCACCCATCGTCGGAGAGATTCCATGCGCGGCGCACGCTAGCGGAGTGAGTTGGTGAGTCGCAATCTCGCGCTCAGGCATCCGTCAGGCTGCACGCGCGTGCGAACACGGATGCCGAGAAAGAGCGCAGGTGTGAAGCTGTCTACGCAGTCACGGGCGGTGAGTACCCCTTTTTCCGCGGGTTCCGGGGCTGAACATCGTGGCACGTCGCTTGTATGATGGGTCGTCATGGCACTCCCGTTCGACCAGACCCGTGGAGCCCGCGATCCTCGCGCTCTCGCGATCCTCGCAAAGACGATTTACAAGGAGCTGCGGTCGAGTGGATACGAGGAGCGCGACGTCATGATGCTTGCGAGCGAGCTGCTCGGCGCCGTGGCGACGGAAGTCAAAGCGCACCGAATCGCCAGCAAGGTCGACTGACGTTTTCGCGAGGGCTCGGGGATCCTGGACGTGGGGCGCCCCGGACGGAAGTCCGGCGAGACAGCCTCGTCACCCCTGGGGGCCCCAGGTCTGCGGAAAACATCGGTCCTCGTCCCGAAAGATTGACACTTTGATCCTCCTCGCCTGACAATCGCTTGTCCCGCGCAGAAGGCCGGACTGCTCGTTCGCGCGTCATTTCGTGCGTTTGCGTGCCCGGCCCCAAAGGACCTCCATGTGCGAGGTCCCGCTATTGTCCCCGAGGAACGGTGAATGTTCGCGATCATCATCAGCGAAAAGGGTGGCGCAGAGCGCAGGGAGGCATTCGACAAGAATGAGATCCAGGTTGGCCGCGTTCAGGGCAACGATCTCATGCTGCCGAAGGGCAACGTCTCCAAGCACCATGCAAGGCTGCTGTTCCGGGACGGCCGCTTCATCGTCACGGATCTGAAGAGCACCAACGGGACGTACGTCAACGGCCGCAAGATCGCGCAAGCGACCATCGTCCGCGAGGGCGACAAGATCTACATCGGCGACTTCGTGATCCGGCTCGAGAACGCCGGAGCCGCCGCTCCCGAGGCAGAACCGCAGAGCGAGGATCCTTCGCGGACGCTCGATCGCGGTGCGGTTCGGGCGCCGTTCGCCCCGCCGATGCCGCCGCCGATGCCGGAGGCGCCGCCGCCCCCGTCGACGCCGATGCCGCCGCCGATGCCGCAGGGTGGGCAAGGCGTACGCAGCGAGCCGGCGGCGGTGAGCCACTTCCCGCTCGAGCGCGATCCCGACGACAGCGAGAGCGCTCCGGCGCCGAACGTCGCGCCGCCGAAGCTGCCCAACGCGCCCCGCATGGCGCCCCACGCGGCGCCGCAGTCGCAGGCGATGACGCCTCCGCGCGGCAACCCGATGCCTCCGCCGCAGCCCCCGCCGATGCCTCCGCCGATGCCGCCGCCGCAGGCGTACCAGGGCGGCGGTACCGTGCCGCTCGGTCTGCAGCACCAGGGAGCGCTCGCGCAGAAGCAAGCGCCGCCGCCACCCGCGCCTCCGGCGCCTCCGGCACCGCCTCAGCAGCAGCAGCAGCAGCAGAGCCGCGTCTCCATCCCGCCCCCCGCGGCGCGTCCAGGGGTCCGCGAGACCTCGCAGCAGGCCGCGCAGCGCCTTGCGCTCATCACTCTCGTCGATCGCGTCGCGGACGCGATCGATCTGGCACCTCTCAAGGCGTCGCCGCTCCTCGACGAACCGTTCACTCAGCTCGTCGAGCGGACGGTGCGCGACCAGGCGAAGGTGATGCGCGAGGAGGGGGAGACCCCCGACGGCACGGACGTCGAGCTGCTCATCCGCGATGCGCTCCGTGAGTTCGTCGCGCTCGGCCCGATCGGACCGCTCCTCGACGAAGAGGACGTGACGGAGATTCATTGCGTGCGCCACGATCAGGTCCTGGCTCTTCGCGCCGGAACGCTGACGCTGGCCGACGCGTCGTTCACCAGCGAGGACGCGCTCGGTCGCACCATCGCGCGGCTCGCCGCCCAGAACGGCGACCCCTGGCGGCCCGGCGAGCTGGTGCTCGAGCGAAAGCTCGCTCGCGGTGCCCAGATGCTCGGCATCGCCCCTCCTGCGTCTGCGGGCTACGTGCTCATCATTCGAAAGAGGCGTCGCGTCGACAGCTCGCTCGAGGAGTTCGTCCGCGCCGGCGCGCTCTCCCGCGCGATGGCGACCTTCGTCGAGAGCTGCCTCGGAGCTCGGGCGAACATCCTCGTCTGCGGGTCGACCGCGTCCGGTACGGCGTCGTTCCTGTCCGCCCTCGCGGCGGCCAGCTCCGGCGGCGATCGCGTGGTCGTTCTCCAGGATCTCGACGACGTGGGTGTGGGGGCGGGTCACGTCGTGACCCTGAACCTCATCGATTCCAAGCAGCGGGGCGAGGAGGCCATCCATGCCGCCGCGCGCATTCGCGCGGATCGGCTGGTGGTGTGCTCGCTCGCCGGGTCGCTCGTGGGGGCGACGGTCGACGTCATCGCCGCGGGCTCCGAGGGGGTCATCGCAGCTGCGCAGGCGCCTTCGCTGCGGCAGGCGCTCGCGCGGCTCGTCAATCAGCTCGTCAGCGTGAGGCCGGGCCTCAACGTCGATTCAGCGCGCGAGTCGATCGGTGAGTCGTTCGACATCGCGATCGAGCTGGGGCGGCTCGCGGACGGGCGTCCACGAGTCCTGCGGCTCGCCGAGCTCGCGGGGAGCGACGAGAAGGGGGTGGTCGTTCGAGACATCTTCACGCTCGCCACCGACGCGCAGGGGGAGGGTTCGTTCGCCGTCTCCGGAGTCATCCCGAGGGTGGTGTCAGAGTTTGCCGCGCGAGGGGTCAAGGTCGACCCGAACATCTTCAAGCGCGCCGGTCGCTGACCGTAGAACGCGAGCGCCGCGTCGATTCACGCGGCGCGTCACCTCGCCACGTGGCGTTTGCCGCGTTACAATGGCAGGGCAAATGATTCGCACCATCCTGCATTACCCGGACAAGCGCTTGCGTACGAAGGGCGAGCCGATCGCCAAGGTCACGCCGGCGATTCGCGATCTCGTGAACGACATGGCGGAGACGATGTATGCGGCTCCGGGCGTCGGCCTCGCGGCCACGCAGATCGGCCTCGCGTACCAGCTATTCGTCATCGACGTCGCCGCCGAGGACGAGCCGAGCGATCTGCGGGTCTTCATCAACCCCGAGATCCTCGAGCGGCACGAGGCGATCGCCTGGACGGAAGGCTGCCTGAGCTTCCCCGGCGTCACGGAGGAGATCGAGCGCGCCGCCCGCGTGAAGGTCAGGGCGCAGGATCAGGACGGTAAGTGGTTCGAGCTGGAGGCCGAAGGGCTCCTCGCCGTCGCCGTGCAGCACGAGTACGACCACCTGCAGGGCGTCCTGATGATCGACCACCTGGGCCCGCTGAAGAAGCGCCTGGTGAACCGCAAGATGCAGCGGCGCGTCTCTGTCGAGTTGTGAATTGAACCCTTGTCACCTGCACCAGGTGCCGGTGAGTGAATCTGGACGACGCTGCTGACGCGCTCGCAGGCGGGCTCCGTGTGTCACGCGAAGCGTCGTCCGAGCACAGGCGCCCGCACCCTGTGCGGGTGCACAGTGCTCAACCACTCAACTCAGCTCAACCACTCAACTCAACTAGCCTCAGGATACAGCAGAGGCCCTCGTACATAGGCGTCGGAGCCGCAGAGCTCCCACGTAGCTGACGCGATGCGCGGCGCTTCGGCGGGGGTTGCCGGCCCTGCCCAGTCGACGGCGCCTGGCCTCCCGCGCGGACCGAGGAGGATGGGGGCAACGAACGCATGAAGCTCGTCGGCGAGGCGGCCAGCAAGGATGCTCCCTGCGAGCTCGGCACCGCCCTCGACCATCAAGGTGACCACGTTGCGCGTCGCGAGCACGCGAAACGCGGCTGCTGCGTCGAGGCGCCCCTCTGCCGAGCTCGGTACGCGGAGGACCTCCACGCCGCGCGCCGTGAGGGCGTGCTCGGCGTCCGAAGGGGCGTCGTCGCTGCAGATGACCCACGTCGGAACGTCGACTGCGGTCTCGACGAGCCGCGAGTGCAGGGGGATGCGCAGCTTGGTGTCGAAGACGACGCGCGTCGGGCTGATGCCTGTCGAGTCACGCACCGTCAGACGGGGGTCGTCGGCGAGCGCAGTACCGATGCCGACCGCGACTGCGTCGTGGCGCGAACGAAGCATGTGCACGAGCGCCCGTGCCTCGGGCCCCGTGACCCACTTCGACGCGCCGCTCCGGGTGGCGATGCGTCCGTCGAGCGACAGCGCGAGCTTCAGCGAGACGTAGGGGAGGCCCTTCGTGATGAACTTCGTCCAGGCCCCGATGAGCGCGCGCGCCGCCGCCTGGCAGACGTCTTCGGTCACCTCGATGCCCGCGGCCCGAAGCCGGGCCACGCCGCCGCCCTGCACGTGCGGGTTGGGATCCGGACAGCCGATGACGACACGGGCGAGCTGCGCGGCGATGAGCGCGTCGGTGCACGGCGGCGTGCGACCGCGGTGGTTGCACGGCTCGAGCGTGACGTACAGCGTCGCCCCCTTCGCGGCTTCGCCTGCCTGCTTGAGGGCGCTGACCTCGGCGTGATCGGCCCCGGCGCGCTCGTGGCGCCCTTCGCCGATGAGCTCGCCGTTCTTGACGATGACCGCGCCCACGTGTGGGTTCGGCGAGGGACGACCCTCACGCCCGATCTCCACGGCGCGCAGCATCCACGCTTCGTCCGGGGACGGGCTCGCTACGGCCGCGGCGACGTCGGCGACTTCGGCGGGGGGATCAGCAGGCATGGCCTAGGTCTTCCTCTCACGCACGATCGTCTCGAGCTCCGCGCGAAACTCGTCGATGTCGCGGAACGAGCGATACACGCTCGCGAACCGCACGTAGGCGATCTCGTCGACCTTCCGCAGCTCCGTCATGATCTTCTCGCCGACAGCCTTCGCGGCGACTTCCTTCTCGCCCGCTTCCATCAGCTCGCGCTCGATGGCGTCGACCACTCCCTCGAGCCGGGACAGCGGCACCGCGCGCTTGTCGCACGCCTTCCGCAGCCCCGCGAGCACCTTGCGACGATCGAACGGCTCGCGTCGGCCATCCTTCTTCACGACGAGCGGCAGAGCCTCCTCCACCCGCTCGTAGGTCGTGAAGCGCGCGGCGCAAGACTCGCACTCGCGCCGTCGGCGGGTCACGTCTCCCACGCCGGTGACGCGCGAGTCGATCACCTTGCTCTCGAGGTGAGAGCAGAAGGGGCATTTCACTGTTCAGGACTCGAAGCGAGAGAAGACGAGCGAGCAGTTCGTCCCGCCGAAGCCGAAGGAGTTGTTGAGTGCGTGCCGGAGGCGGCGCTCGCGCGCGACCAGCGGGACGTAGTCGAGGCCGCAGCGCGGATCGGGGTCGGTGAGGTTGATGGTCGGCGGGATCTTCCCCGAGTCGATCGCGAGGGCGCAGATCGCGCTCTCGACGGCGCCCGCCGCTCCGAGGAGGTGCCCCATCATCGACTTGGTCGAGCTGACCCAGAGATGGCCGTCCGTCTTCGGCTGGGCGTGGTCGCCGAACACCTTCGCGATGGCCTGCGACTCGCCGACGTCGCCGACCGGGGTGGAGGTGCCGTGCGCGTTGATGTAGTCGATCTGCTCGGGCACGAGGCCGGCGTCCTTCAGCGCCATGCGCATCGAACGCTGCGCGCCTTCGCCTTCGGGCGCTGGCTGCGTCAGGTGGTACGCGTCGCTCGAAGCGCCGTAACCGGTGATCTCGGCGTAAATCTTCGCCCCGCGCTTCTTCGCGCGCGACAGCGACTCGAGCACGAGGATCCCGCTCCCCTCGCCGCAGACGAACCCGTCACGCCCGCTGTCGAACGGACGGCTCGCCCCCTTGGGGTCGTCGTTGCGCTTCGACAGCGCCATCATCGCTTCGAACCCGCCGATCCCGACCGGTGAGATCGTCGCTTCGGCCCCGCCGGCCACCATGACCTTGGCTCGCCCGCGGCGGATCCACTCGAACGCCTCGCCGAGCGCGTGGGCGCCGCTCGAGCACGCGCTGGTGGTGCAATAGCTCGGGCCGCGTAGGCCGTACGTCATCGAGAGCTGGCCGGCCGCCAGGTTCGCGATGATGCCCGGAATCGAGTACGGGCTGATCTTCGACGGGCCCTTCTCGAGGATGAGGGCCTTCGTCTTCTCGAGTGTCCACAAGCCGCCGAGGCCGACGCCGACGAAGCATCCTGCCTCGTCGCGCTCCTCGTCCGTCAGCTCCAGGTGAGCGTCGTCCATCGCGAACTTCCCCGCACCCATCGCGAACTGGGTGAAGCGGTCGAGCTCCTTCAGCTTCTTCTTGTCGACGAAGTCGAGCGGCTCCCACGCCTTCACCTCGCCCGCGATCTGCACGCGGAACGCAGCGGTGTCGAAGGCCGTGATCCGCGCGATCCCGCTCTCGCCGCCGATGAGCGCGCGAAAGGTCGGGTCGGTGCCGATGCCGAGGGGGGTTACGAGCCCGATGCCGGTAATGACTACACGTTCCATGGGGTCAGAGCGGTCTAGTACGGCAAGAGCGGGCTGTCACCTCGACCGCACCAACTGCGCGGTCCCAGGTCGACGTTGCGCACCCGCGGAGGCCCGGGTGCGCTCGAAGCTACTTCTTCGCGTGGTGCTCGATGTACGTGATCGCGTCCTGGACGGTGCGGATCTTCTCCGTGTCCTCGTCCGGGATGTCGATCTCGAAGGCTTCTTCGAAGGCGAGCACGAGCTCGACGAGGCCGAGCGAATCGGCGCCCAGGTCGTCGATGAACGACGACTCCGGCTTGATGTCTTTCTCGTCGACGTCGAGCTGCTCCTTGATGATGCGCTTGACCTCGCTGGGGATGTCCTGAGCCATACGTGCCTCGCAAATGTGATGATGAATCGGAGTGGACGCCAGTCCACGGAGGTCTACGGAGTGCCGACGCCGTCCCGCGTGGGCACGATGTGAACGCGGGAAGGCTTCTACCTAGCCTCGCGTCGGTTGACTAGACAAACCGCCTTGGAGCGGCCTTCACGAAATGTGCATACCGCCGTTCACACGGAGCACTTGCCCCGTGACGTACGCCGCTTCGGCGCTCGCGAGGTAGACGCACGCAGCGGCGATCTCGTGCGCGGTGGCGGTGCGCCCGAGCGGTACGGCCTTGAGCATCTGCTCCTTGTTCGCCTCCGAGAGGCCGTGCGTCATGTCGGTGTCGACGAAGCCAGGGGCGATGGCGTTGACCGTGATGTTCCGCGACGCGTACTCGCGCGCGATGGAGCGCGTCGCGCCGAGGATCGCCGCCTTGGTCATCGCGTAGGCCGTCTGGCCCGCGTTCCCCATCTCGCCGACGACGCTCGACAGGAAGACGATGCGGCCTGCCTTCGCCCGCATCATGCTCCGGATGCACGCCCGCGCGCAGGTGAGGGCGCCGCGCACGTTGACGTCGAAGAGCTTGTCGAGCTGCTCGTCCGTGACGCGGAGGAGCAGGTTGTCGACCGAGATGCCCGCGTTGGCGACGAGGATGTCGATTCGCCCATGCGCCTTGATGAGGGCGTCGATGGCCTTCTCGGTCTCCTCGGTCTTTGCGACGTCGAAGGCGGCGACCTCCGCTTTGCCCCCCTTCGACGTGATCGCCTCGACGACCTGGCGCGCGGCGTCCTCGCCCTTCACGTAGTTGACGATCACGGTCGCGCCCTGCGAAGCGAGCGCCTCGCAGCACGCGCGACCGATACCCCGGGAGCCGCCCGTGACCAGCGCGACCTTTCCATCCAGCTTGAACATGGCGCCCTACTTCGCACGGTTCGGGCCCGGTCTTCAACCGCCTCCGCCAGCGCTCGCTAGCCTTTCAAGAACGCGTCGACCTCCGCCAGGGAAGCCGGATCGGAGACGCTCAGCACTCTGAGATCCTTCGCGATCCGCCGCGCCAGCCCCGCGAGCACCTTGCCCGGCCCGATCTCGAGCGCGTGGGTGACGCCCTGCTCGACCATGAAGCGGATGGCCTGCTCCCAGCGCACCGCACCGTCGACCTGGCGCACGAGCAGCTCTTTCGTTCGCGCGGGGTCCACGTTCGGCTGTGCGTCGAAGTTGGCGACGATCGGGAAGCGCGGCGCCTTGACCGGTACCGACTCGAGAGCGCGCTCGACCACGCGCGCGGCGGGCGCCATGAGGGCGCAGTGGAAGGGGGCGCTCACCTTGAGGGCGATGGCCTTCCCTTTTTCCCGTGCGCAAAGCTCGCTCGCGCGGGCGACGGCCGCCGCATGACCGGCGATGACGATCTGGCCCGGGGCGTTGAAGTTCGCGGCGCTGACGATCTCGCCCTGCGCCGCTTCGAGGCAGATCGCCTCGAGCCGGACGGGGTCGACCGACATCACCGCCGCCATCGCGCCGGTGCCGGCAGGCACGGCGTCCTGCATCGCGTTGCCGCGCATCCGCACGAGGCGGACGGCGTCCTCGAGGGTCAAGGCGTCGGCGGCCACCAGGGCGGAGTACTCGCCCAGCGAATGGCCGGCGGCGAAGGCGGGGCAGGGGAGGTCGGGGTGGCGCTCGCGGATGGCTTCGAGGATCGCGATGCTCGTCGTGACGATGGCGGGCTGTGCGTTCGCCGTCAGCGTGAGCTCGGTCTCCGGGCCTTCGAGCACGAGGCGCGACATCGAGTCTCCGAGCGCATGCGACGCTCGCTCGAACACATGACGTGCCGCCGGAGAGACGAGGAGGAGCTCGCGCCCCATCCCGACGAACTGCGCACCCTGGCCGGGGAACAACCACGCCGTCTTCATCGATGGTCTCCCATGGGCGACGTCCGCTCCAGTGTGGGTGGCGTCAGCCGTCCGTGCCGCCGTCGGAGCTGCTGCTTTCGGTCGAGCTGCTCTCACTCGAGCTGCTGTGGGTCGAGCTACTCGAGCTCGAGCTGGTGGTTCCCGTGTCGACGCCGCTGTCGACGCCGCTATCCATGCCTGCGTCCACGCCTGCGTCGTCCGAGATGCCGCCCGCGTCGACCTGGATGGCGGGAAGCCCTTGCATGCGTCCCGAGCCCTCGTACCCGATCGGTGGGGTCGTGCACGCGATCATCAGCGCCGCGACCGTCACGCCGACACATGCGAACGCGGCGAGCCACCGAGCAAGGCTCAGTCGCGCCTCCCGCCGGCCGGCGACCGGCTGAGTATCGTGGGGGAGAGTGGTTCTCACGGCGCGACGCAGTCCCAGGCGCCCGAGTCTTCGCACGTGCAGGTCTCGCCCGCCTCGTAGCTCGGACACTGCGAGCCCTTTGGGAACCAATCGTAGCACGGCACCCCGGTGATCGGCGGGGGCACAGGGCATCCCGGCACCGGGTAGAGAATGCTGAAGTCAGACGAGCCGACGACGACGCCGTCGAGCGCGACCTGGCACGTGTACTCGCCCGCGGGATAGGGCACGCTCGCGAGCTGGACGCCCGTGGGCGGCGCGGTGGTCGCGACCGTCGTCTCGCAGCACGTGAGCCCGGGGCCGCAGGAGTCCGCGCCTTCGCTGACGAACGTGTTGCGGCAGCTCGCCGAGGCGGTCGGGACGGACGAGCACAAGCTCTGGTGGCTCGCCGCGACGTTCTGCATGCAATAGCCGCTGCAGTTGATGTTCACGGTGATGCCGTTCGGCTCGATCTCCGCACCGACCACGGTCTCGACGCCAACACCGGGAACCTGCTCCCCGACGGCGAAGATGGGGGGCCCCTTGATGCCGGTCGTCTCGTCGACCACGGGAGCGTTCGGGACCGCCGAGGGGGTCGCGCCGCCGCACCAAGGATACGTGGACTTCTGGAAGATCGTGAAGTCGAGCGTGGCGTCGGGGCGACCGGACGAGAACTTCGTGATGCAGTAGATCGCGTTCGAGTCCGTGTAGAAGACCTGCCGGTGCTGCAGCCCGCCGCTGTCGTTGGCCATGTAAACGGTGCTGACGCCGGCCGTGGAGCAGCCGTTCGTGACGCACGCCAACAGGGCGCCGAATGCCACCAGACCGCCGATGCGAGCTCTCACGGAAGGAAGGGGGCCATGAGAAGTCGGTGAGACGGGTCGCATGACGTGGCGTGGATGATCGGCGACGTGTGCCTGTCGCGTCAAGGTCTCTAGAGACGGATGAGCGCGCTGCCCCACGAGATGCCTGCGCCGAGGGCGCACATCAGGACGGTCTCGCCCGTCTTGACCTTCTCGCTTCGGATGGACTCGTCGAGAAGGATCGGGATCGACGCGCTGGACGTATTCCCCACCCGCTCGATGTTGGTCAGCACGCGCTCCCGCTTCACCGCGAGCCGCTGCACGGCCAGATCGATGATGCGCATGTTCGCCTGGTGCGGGCAGATCCAGTCGACCTCGTCAGGGGTCATTCCGGCGAGATCGAGGGCGTTCTTGCTCGCGGAGTACAGGTTCTTCACCGCGACCTTGAAGATGTCCTGGCCACGCATGTGGACCTTGTTCTGCCCCTGCTCGAGGAGATCGTGCGTCACGGGCGACACGCTGCCGCCGGCCGGGATCATCAGCGAGTGCGCGAGCGCGCCGTCGGAGAGTAGCTTCGTCGACAGGATGCCGCGAGGCTTCCCCTGGGCAGAGAGCGCTCCCTCCGCGGGCCCGAGGACCATCGCGCCGGCGCCGTCGCCGAAGAGGACGCAGGTCGTGCGGTCGTTCCAGTTGATGACGCGAGAGAGGAGCTCCACGCCCACGACGAGCACTCGCTTCATCGCCCCGGTCGCGATGAACTGATCCGCGATCGACAAGCCGAAGATGAAGCCTGCGCACGCCGCGCTGAGATCGAACGCGGGGCACACCGGGGCCCCGAGCTTCTGCTGCAAGAAGACGGCGGTCGCCGGCATCGGCATGTCGGGCGTCACCGTGCCGACCACGATCATGTCGAGGTCCTTCGCCGACACGCCGGCGGCGTCGAGCGCACGCTGGGCCGCGAACGCGGCGAGATCGCTCGTCACCATCCCGTCGGGCGTGATGCGTCGCTCCTTGATGCCGGTCCGCTCGGTGATCCACGCGTCGGACGTGTCGACCATCTTCTCGAGGTCGAGATTCGTCCGCACGATCTCCGGCAGGTAATGCCCCGTCCCGAGGATCCGCGTACGGGGCGCATGAAGCTGCGACCCTGCCGCGCCCTCGGGCCGCTCGCTCGCGATCGGGGACATCTCGACGCCGCTCTACGGAGCGGCTTTTTTCGCGGCCATCACGCTTCGACCCTTGTAGTGGCCGCAAGACGCGCAGGCGCGGTGCGGGACGGACGGCTCCCCGCAGTTTGCACAAGCGACGAGCTGGATGGCTGTCACCTTGTCGTGGTTGGCGCGGCGCATGTTGCGCTTCGATCGGCTTGTACGTCGCTTGGGGACCGCCACGGCACTACTCCTTACTTGGTCTCTACGCCTGACTCACGCCGCCGGTTCACTATGAGCCGGTTACTGCATCGGTAGGTTTCGGCGCGCGTTCAGTCGGGTTTGGTCTTTAGTCGCAACAGCGGGCGAAGGCGAGGGTCGATGTCGGCGTCGGCGTCGCGAACGGCGCTGGGGTCGACAGGGCCCGGGGCGCTTTCGCCGGGGGGTGGGCTCATACCCGGGCAGTCCTCCGAGCACAAGGGAAAGATAGGCGTTTCGAGGATCAGCTCGTCCCGGATGACGTCGTCGAGCAGCACGACCTCACCGTCGTACGGCAGCGTGTCCGCGTCTTCCGCAGAGATCTCGTACTCCTCCACCTCGGCGGCCTTGCGCCGGGCCGCGGCCTTGACGGTCCGTGCATCACGCTTGTCGGACGCATCCTTCGCGACCGCCTTCGGCGACAGCGGCGGCGGCGTCATCTTGCCCGGAACGAAGAGCAGGCTCAGCTGCTCGTCGATCGGGAGCGGAACGGGCGTCAGGCACCGCGCGCAGGGGACTTCGAGATCCGCCCGGAGCGTGCCGTGGATCACCACCGTGTTGCCGCTCTTCGACGCGCGCACGTCGAGGAGACCGTCGGGGCCGGACGGCGTCGCCTCGTGACCCTCGAGGATGCCGCGGATCCATGCGGCACGCAGCGGGAAGGTGAACTGCTTCCCGCCCGCGTCGAGGTCTCCGACGGTGATCTTGATCTCGGGGGCTGTCATTGCGAGGGCGCGCACCGTAGCACCGGTCACGTAGCCAAGCCAGACGCTCTGTCGACGGACCGCTGACGGCTTCCCGCAGGACCAGCATCCCACGGGACGTCGAACCGGTGAGCGCCCCGCGGACGACCGTCCCGCGGGAGGTCGATCCGACGAGAGACGCCCGTGGGACGAAGGCCGCGCACCTCGACGTGCCGTCTGCCCTTGCGATGAACGACCCGCGGGATCTCGGAACGGCGAGCGCTCGCAGGCCGAGCGTGCCACGGGAAATCGGGATGCCGAGCGCCCGTGGGCTGATCGTCCCACGGGAGCCCCGAACGACGCGGGCGGCGCTCGGCATCGAGAGCGCCCGTGGGATGAACGTGCCGCGGGACTCCCTCGCGCCGAGCGCCCGTCGGATGAGCGCGCCAGCGGAGATCAGCGCGGCGTCCGCGGCGCTCCGAAGGGCGAGCACCCGTCGGACGAAGGCCCCACGAGAAGTCCGCGCACCGAGCGCCCGTGGGATGAGTGGGAGGCGGGACATCGGCTCGTTCTGGCGCGCGCGACGGAGAACCTCAGCGAATTGCGGCGGAAAGAGCGCGCGAGGCGCCGCGCCGACGGACGCCGTCGGAATTCGAGGGGTGAAAATTCGTAGACGGAGAATTTCTATCCCCGTTGACGTTCGGCCCGTCGTCGTCGATGGTTCGCACACAAAGCGAAGCTGCGGGGTGCACGTGTCGAGCCTCTCCTCTCCAGATGTGAAAGCCAGCGTCGATCAGGTCCTCGAGGCGATCATCTACCTCTCGACCGAAACGCGCCGCATCACGAAAGAGCTCGCGCGCCGCGCGAACGTGACGGGGCCGCAGCTGACGGTGGTGAAGCTGCTCGAGACCATCGGCGACCTTTCGCTCTCGGAGCTCTCCGACAAGATCCGCGCGCAGAACAGCACCGTCACCGGCATCATCGACCGCATGGAGCGCGAGGGGCTCGTCCTGCGCGTACGCTCCACGGAGGACCGGCGCGTCGTGCGTATTCACCTCACGGAGAAGGGGCAGCAGCTCGCCCGTGAGATCCCCGTGGAGCCGATGGAGATCCTCCGGAGCGCGCTCTCGGGGCTGACGGCGGCGGAGACGACGGAGATGCTTCGGCTGATGACGAAGGTGGCGAAGCGCATCGGGGCGATCGTCCGGAGCGAACCGCAGTGACGGACGCCGCGAAATCCACCTGGCCCCGGAGAGCCCACGAGCCGAGCTGACATGACCGACACCACCGACCCTGCCTACGAGCGAATTCGCGCGGTTCTCAGCGGCGCCACGCTCACCCTCACGCTGCACAACCCCGATCGGCGCAACGCGATCGGTCCGCAGATGATCGGGGAGCTCCTGCACGCTCTCGAGGCCGCGCACTCGAACCCGGCCGTCCGCGTGATCGTCCTGACGGGGGAGGGGAAGAGCTTCTGCGTGGGGGGCGACTTCGGGCAGATGAGCGGCCTCGCGCGCCCCGCCGCCGCCACCCCTATCCGCGAAGGTGACTACACCGACCTGCTGCAGTCCCTCTGGCGCGCGACGAAGCCGGTCATCGCCCGAGTGAACGGCCATGCGCTCGGCGGCGGCCTCGGGCTCGTCGCGGCCTCGACGCTCGCCGTCGCGGCGGACTCGGCGCTGCTCGGGACGCCCGAGGTCGACGTGGGCCTCTTCCCGATGATGATCATGGCGGTGCTCTCGCGGCTCGTCCCGCGCAAGCGGCTCGTCGAGATGATGCTGCTGGGGCAGAAGCTGACGGCGTCCGAGGCGAGGGAGTACGGCCTCGTGAACCGCGTCGTGCCGCTCGCCGACCTCGACACCGCCGTCAGCACGCTCGCCGACGCGCTCGCGAGCAAGAGCCAGAGCACGCTGCGCTTCGGCCTCCAGGCCCTCATCGACCACGACGAGCTGCCGCTCGAGCGTGCGTTGCCCATGCTGCGCGAGCGCCTGGCGGAGTGCCTCTCGACCGACGACGCGCGCGAGGGGCTGACGGCGTTCCTCGAGAAGCGGGCGCCGAAGTGGACGGACAAGTAGGACGGAGCATTCCCTCATGAACATGCGTGAGCTGGTGGCGGACCTCGAGGCGCGCCGCGCGGTCATCCAGGCGATGGGCGGGGCCGACAAGGTCGCGAAGCAGCACGAGCGAGGGAAGCGCACGGCGCGTGAGCGGCTCGCCGCGCTGTTCGACGACGGCGTGTTCTTCGAGGTGGGAGCGCACGGCACGCAGATGGGGCTCGCGGCCGGATCCAGCGGCGGAGACCGTCCGGTCGCGGACGCCGTGGTGTGCGGCTTCGGGAAGGTCGATGGCCGGATGGTGTGCGCTGCCGCGTACGACTTCACCGTGAAGGGTGGGTCGATCGGGCAGACGGGGGAAGAAAAGGTGACGCGCGTGCGGCACATGGCGCTGCACGGGCGGTGGCCGATGGTGTGGCTCATCGACTCCGGCGGCGCGCGCATCGACCCGGGCTCGAGCCACCCGGACATGCTCTCGCTCTTTGCGGGGTCGGGGCATCTCTTTCGCGAGCAGGTAGTGCTGAGCGGCCTCGTCCCGCAGGTCGCCGCGATGGTCGGGCCGGGCGCTGCTGGAACGGCGTACATCCCCGGGCTGGCGGACTACGTGCCGATGGTGAAGGGCATCGGGAGCCTCGCGCTCGGTGGGCCTGCGCTCGTCAAGGCCGTGACGGGGCAGGACATCGGCGAGCAGGAGCTCGGCGGCTCGAAGGTGCACTGCGAGGTGAGTGGCGTCGGAGACGGCGAGTTCCCCGACGACGAGAGCTGCGTCCTGGCGGTGAAGCAGTACCTCTCGTTCTTCCCGTCCCACGCCGGCGAGTCACCGCCGGACCTTCCCGTCACCGACCCCGTCGAGCGTCGAGAAGAGCTGCTGCTCGATCTGCTGCCCGAGTCCACGCGCAAGCCGTACGACATGTACAAGCTCATTCGAGCCGTCGTCGATCACGGCAACCTCCTCGACATCAAACCTCGGTTCGCGCGCAGCATCATCACGTGCCTGGCGCGCATCGGCGGCAAGAGCGTCGGAGTCGTCGCGAACCAGCCGAACTACCTCGGCGGCATTCTCGACAACGACGCCGCCGACAAGGCCGCGCACTTCATCCAGGTGTGCGACGCCTTCAACGTCCCGCTCGTCTTTCTGCAGGATGTTCCGGGCTTCATGGTGGGCTCGAAGGTGGAGCACGCGGGGATCATCCGCCACGGCGCCAAGATGCTCCACGTGATGAGCGCGGCGACCGTTCCGAAGATCACCGTAGTGATCCGGAAGGCGTACGGCGCGGGCTACTACGTCATGTGCGGTCGCGCCTACGAGCCAGACCTGCTCGTCTCATGGCCGACGGGCGAGATCTCCGTGATGGGCGCGGAGGGGATGGTCGGCATCGCGGCGAAGAAGCTCTTCGGAGGGGTCGAGCCGCCGCCCGAGGTGAAGAAGGGGATCGTCGACGCCATCCAGAAGAACATCGACATCTACAAGGTGGCCGGGTGGGGTCTCGTCGACGACGTGATCGACCCGCGCGACACTCGCCGGGCGATCGCGTGGGGGCTCGAGCTGTCGCGTCACAAGCAAGCGGTGCGGCCCGAGAAGAAGCGCGGGGTCATTCCCGTCTGAGGGCGCTACGGGCGGAGGCGCGCGGCGAGGTCCTTCGCCTGGACGAGCGCCCTGTCGGGGTCGCCTCGCCCGAGCGTGATGCTGACGTGCCCTCCTGCGATGACGCTCTTTATGATCGGCGCGCTGTTGATCTCGCCGTCGATGACGATGGCGAGCCTACGGTTCGTCCAGGCGCGCGTCAGCTCCTCGAACTGCTTCGCAGCGGCCTCCGAGAGCGTCACGGCGACGTAGGGCTGCGGGTCCCCGTCTGCCGCGCTGTCCATGCCGACGTGCGCGTCCGTGACGCTCCCTGGCCCGAGCCCGCTGTCTCCGGTGAGGACGAACGTGCGAACGCCCACGACCGTCGACCTCGCGGCGTTCTCGTCGTAGTCGCTCACGTCCTCGACGCCGAAGCGCGCCCCTCGGGGCAGCGCGATCGTAGCGAGCCACGCGTTGAAGCGCGCGACGCCTTCGGTCTTCGCCTCGCCCGTGCGAAAGGCCATCCTGGCGAAGTGATCCTTCACCGTCTTGCCGGGGCCGACGGGCACGTTCTCCGCGTAGATGCTGATGCCCGACCCTTCAGGGAGACTGGCCTCGTCGATGTGCTCGAAAGGGTCCACCGTGTCGTCCACCCGGAAGACCTCGAGCGTCGCGCGCGGCCCCGGCGTCGTGTCCGCGGGGCGGGGAAGCTGTCCCACCACCCACCCGACGCCGGCGAGCCCGAGCGCGCCGGCGAGCACCAGATCACGGGTGGGCCGAGACCAGGGCTCGAGCGGCACGCTGACGGGCGTGGACGCGCTCGCGCCGCCCTCGAGCGGTTCGCCCACGAGCAGGTGGCGTAGCATCGCCGTCGCCCGGCTCTCGTCCGCGCGCCGCACCAGGATCTCCGCCGGGGCGTAGGGCGCGAAGACCTGCCACAGGCTCTGGACGTGCATTCCCCGCGTCTCGCTCGCGATGCCGCTCGACGCGAGCGCGGCTCGAAGCACGGGGACAGCCGAAACGCGACGCTCTTCCCAGATCGGGACGAGGGCGGCCTCTTTGCGCTGCGTGCGGACCGCGTGTGCGAGATCCATCAGGATCGCGGTGACGATCACGACGCGCAGCGAGCCGCCGCTGAAGCCGCTCGAGACGATGATGACGACGAAGAAGAGGAACGACGGGAGCCACGCCTCTCGCAGCGCTTTGGTCGCGGAGACGCGGAGCGCCACAGCGTCGCCGGCGCCGAGCCTGCCCGCGAGGTCGGTCATGTCAGCGGGTCTGTGCATGAGGCGCGCAAACAGCACCGTGAGGCCGCAGACGAGCAGGAGGAGAACGAGCACGGAGCCCGGCGACGCATCCGCCTCGACGCGATGGAGGGAGTGTGGGGGAAGGCCGATGAGGCTGCCGACGAAATATGGAAGCGTGATGAGCGCGCCGGCGGCGGTGTAGGGCTGAAGCGAGCCGCACGGGATCGGGATCCAGGGGTGGACGACCAGCCGGCGCGCTTGGCGGTAAGGCTCATCGCGAACCGTCGCCGCGTCGGCCCCTGCGTCGCCGCGTGGGATGTCCCCGGCTGCTCGGAGGGCCGCCCAGGTTGCAAGCGCCGCGGCGGCGATCCCGAGCAGCCGGAGGCCGACCGCGCGTGGCTCCGACTGGAGGCTCACCGAATCATCGAGACTCCCGACGATCCCCAGGGAACCGAGAACATCCAGGCCGAGCCCGGACACCAGCGGAGCAAGGACGAGCATCACGTATCCGTTCACGAGCCCTTGCTTCGACACCAGGCGCGCGGCGAGGACCTGGATGCACACCCCGCCGACGAGCGTCGCCATGACGACGGGGATCGAGAGGCTGAACCCCTCGCCCGAGACGTCCGCCCGCCCCAGCCCTCCGAGGGACAGCGCGACCCCCAGCCCTTGGACGACCGAGAGGACGAGCGCGAGGACGGTCGAGGCGCGGTCGAGCGACGCCCGCCCCGCCGGATTGCCGTGCCGGAGGTGGGCCCAGCGCGGGACGAGCAGCGCCACGACCTCGACGATCCAGAACGCCGTGAGGACCGGGGTGATGCCGAGCGCGAAGACGCTCATGTTGGCGATCGAGCCGCGGTGGATCGTGAACAAACCGGTCGCTCGCCCGTGACCGAGGAGGTGCTCCGCGACCTCGGACGGGATGCCTGGCAACAGTACGTGATCGGCGATCACGAGCAGCAGCGCGGGGATCGCGAGCGTGATCGCAAGACGAGAGGCAAGGCGCATGCAGCGCACCTACCTCAGGTGATCGCGGCCGTCGACGCCGCGCTCTCCCTAGGGCTTCGGCGCCGGCGGATGTCGAACGCGGACGAGCGTCGGCGCCGCTGCGCGGACGACGCCGTCGAACGTCTCGATACCGATCGACTTTCCCGAAGAGCCGCGTGTATCGATCCGGGTGAACACCGTGTAGAGGCCTGCAGCCACGAACGTGTCGTCCGGGCAAATCGACGCGAGCAGGACGCTGCTGCTGGCCGTGCCGTGCGGCGCAATCTCCCGGAAGACCTCGGCGATGGGTGCTCCCGGACGCCGCGGCCAGCCGCACTCGTGCACGCCCTTCGGGCTTGCGACCTGGAACGCGAGCGTCTCGGGGCGCAGCATCAGGTGGATCGGGCGGCTCGTCGTGTTCTCCACGGTCACCTCGATCTCGAGGTTGCGCCCTGACTCCGTGTCGACGCGGGCGGGGGCGGTGACGGTGAGACGATGCGCGTGCTCTTCCGGTTCGTCGTCGCCGAGGTCGTCCGGGGTGATCACGGAGTCGGCGACGAGCTCTTTCACGCCCGCGCGGTCGTCGCCGCCGAAGCTCTCGTCCGCAATGAAGGGCGGCCGGAGCTGGCCGCCGCGCGTTGTTGCCCAGCCCAGTCGCGCCACGACGTGCGTGCCTGGAGTGAGTGCGAGCGCGTCATGGCGGTCGAAGCAATAGAGGCGAGGATCGAACTCTTCCACGTACGTCGCGCCAGGCATCAGGACGTGTACGTGCTCCGCGTCCGTCGTCGGCCGAACCTCACCTGGCAGCGCACAGTGCGTGACGGCGCGCCTCACATGGGCGCTATCGTCGTCCTCGTCGGGAGTCACGTCGAGCGTCAACAGCCGTCCGTCCGTCACGAGACGGAGCGGCGTCGTGTCCGAGTTCGTGACCTCATAGGTCCACGAGGTGCCGAGCGCCGCCGGCGTGACGTGAAGCGTCGCGTTCGCCGACGGCGTGGCCGGTGTGGTTGGCTTTTTCCGATGACCTTGGACTGCCGCGCGCACCAGCTTCGGATCGTCGGCGCGCGCATCCCCTGGCCACGAGGTGGCCAGAGTCATCGACGCAGCTGCTGCCAGGAGCAACGTGCGCCCGTGCAGCGCTACCCTGGTCATCCTCGCAGAGTCTCGAGGAGCTCCAGGTCCGGGATCGCGACGGGGAAGCGGGTCTTCACGACCGCGACGTCGTTGTCCTCGAGGAGCTTGCAGAGCGAGAGCCCGTCAAAAAGCGCGATCGGCGGAGCGTTCTGCGTCGCCGCCTCCTCACGAGCGCCCGAGAGCACCTGGCCCGTCGTGAGAAGCCACCCGGCCGAGGCCGGCCCGTAGTGGTGGAGCGCCCCGCGAAGGTCGCTCACGCGTTCGCGGCCGATCTCCCGGCCGTCCTTGCGGATGACGAGCGCCGTACGGATCTCGTCGGTCCCCGTCTTGTGCGTCGCCATGAAGTGCGCCTCGCCGCCGGGCGAGCCCGGCCTGCGGACGCTGCGAAGGTTCACCATCCCGACCCGCTCCACGGCCAGCAGCGCGAGCTCGGCGAACGCGTGGCCCGGGAGCTCCTGGAGTCGGCGGAGCATCGTGCGCCGTGAGGCGTCGCGATACCGCTCGACTGCCTGGATCACGTCCAGCTCCAGGCGCGCGAGGTCGGGCCCGAGGGCCCAATCGGTGAGCGCGATGCGAGCCGAGCTACCGAACCGGAAGCGCGGGCGCTGCGAGGCCGCGCTGCGGCGCAGGTTGTCGGCACGGAGAGACGCCATGACCTGCGTGATCCCGAAGGCCGGGTCGCCGGAGAGTCGGCCTCGACGCATGAGCGCGTCGACCACCGTGCGGACCGAGACCGGGCCCGCGTTGCGATCGCACGCGCCGAGCACCACGAACGCGGCGTCCGCGAGCTCGCGACCGGAGAGGTCCTCTCCTTCGCCGAGCGGCACGTCGATCCCGCTCGGGAGACCGCCGGCCATGATCTGCTGCCGATCGCGAACTTGAGGACGCGGCGCAGGAGCGAGCGGGTCACGCATCTGGCCTTCGGAGGGCTCGCTGTCGAGCGCCGGGGATGACCCGAGCTGGCTCGGAGCTCCCTGCACCGTGATGCCGGGCATGCCCGACGCATCGAGCCGAGGTGCCGAGGTGCGTTCCCCACGCTCTCCGCGCTCTCTGTTCTCGCCCGTGCCCGGCCCTGCCTGCGTCCCCTCTGCACCGCCACGACCACGTCGACGGCGACGGCGACGGCGACGGCTCCCGTCGGTGATCCCGTCGAGGCTTTGCTGGCCGGCGCCCGCCGCGCCCGCCTGCGCTTGTCCCTGACTCTGCGCGCCATGCGAGCTCGTCCCGCCGAGGATCGGCTGATCGTCGTCGTCCTCGTCCTCGAACAGCTCGGCGCCGCTCGCGGCGAGATCCGCCCGGAGCGCATCTTCTCCCGACACGGCCAGGATCGGCTTGTCGTCGTCGTCGTCGCCGTCCGGAGCGTGGCGCACCTCGACAGGCGCTGCATTTGCAGCCTCGACCTCGAGCGCGTTGACCTCCATTCCCTCCTCGAGCGCGCCGCCCTGGGCGTCGTCATCCTTCGCGCGGCGGGGCTTCTTGTCGCTCCAGTCACGGAGACCGAAGACGCCCGGCTTCACGCGCACGATCGGGTTGGTCTTGTCCTCCTTCTTGAGGAGCGCAGCGAGCCGCGCCCCCATCGTCACCTCGGGGCTCTTGCCCACGTGGGAGAGGAGGTTCTTCTCGATCGCCAGCTCGGTGATCTCTTTGTAGTGGAGCGCTTTACCCGCGAGGCGAAGTACCTCGGCGGCGGCTTCTGTAAACGTCATCGTTCGTTCCGAGTCCCCTGTCACCCCGGGGACGTTCTCGGGGATCGCCGTCTGGATTCGCCCTCATGGCAGCTCCGTCGGCGTTCGAATCGCGGCCGCCCTTCCCGCTCCCCCTTCCGGACGCAAACGGCGTCAAGTAGCAGCAGGCGCAGGAAAGCTTCCGCGCGTAACGGAGCGTATACCGTGTGGGATGGGTGGCGTCAAACGAGGACGACGACGCACTTCGTATGAGCATTCGCCCTGGGCTTTCCCCTGCACGCTCCTATAGTCCGCCGCCACGATGACCGGCCCCGAGCGCAATGAAGGCGACGACGCGGCTCCGCCCGCGCCGGAGCCGAAGGAGGACGTCGGGACGGTGTTCACGAAGGACGCCCCTGCCGCGTCCACAAGCCCGCCCGCGTCGCCCGCGCCGTCCACAGGGCGTGCGTCGGATGCGCTGAAGGGGTGGGGAGCGATTGTCGCCATCGTCGTCGCTCTCGGCACCGCGTCCTGGTTCGCGTTCGATCTCGATCGCGCGGGGGCGACGTCGTTCTGGGTGCTCGCGATCGCGCCTACGGGGCTCGTCGCGGTGATCGCGCTGGTTCGCGCGGGCCGCGACGGCGAGCTCGCGGAGCTCGTTCGCCCCGTGTGGGGCGACGCCACCCGCGGCATCGTGAGCGCCGCGATCCTCCTCGGCGCGACCGTTGCCATCGTCAATCACGCGCTGGCGCCGCCCGGCTCGGTCCGCGAGAGCTGGATGGCGCGAATCTACCTTCAGCTCGGCGATCCGCGGTGGCTCCGCTCGCACTCGGGAGTCGTCGCGCTCGCCGTGCTCGTCGCGGCGATCGCCGAGGAAGTCGTGTGGCGCGGGCTCGTGACGCGGCTCATCGCCGAGCAGATGGGCTCGCGGTTCGCATGGGTGTGGGCAGCCTTTCCCTACGCCCTCTCGATGCTGCCGACGGCGTGGGCCTTGCGCGACCCCGAGGCCGGCCTGAACCCGATGCTCGTGCTCGGCGCGCTCGGTCTCGGTCTCGTCTGGGGCGGCATGGCCCGATGGACCCGCAGGCTTACCCCCTCGATCCTGTCTCACGCGGCGTTCGACTGGTGCGTCATCATGCTGTTCCGGTTGTGGGGCTCGGGAGTCTAGGGCGTGAAGAGCGACGGGAAGAGCGACGCGAAAACGGACGGGAGGAGGGGCGCCGTCGCCAGACCGTGGCGCGCCTGCGCGGAGTCCATCGGCGGCGCGGGCGCGGAGGCGATACGCGCACGCCTGGCAGAGGATGCGACGGCGTCCGGCGAGCGCGTCGGGGACGAGGCGATCGACTTCGCGACGGCGATCGCGTGCGCCTACCCGGCGCTGTCGCGCCCTCCGTCGAGCGGGTGGGACGACGTGATCGCCGTCACCCGCGCGGGGACGAAGACGGCTCGCGACGCCCGGACGTACCGGAGGCTCGCAACCGCGCACGTCGGCGACGGCCTCGACCCCGAGCTGGTGCGCCGAGGCCTCCGAGTGTTCGCCCGACGCGAGAAGCTCCGCGTCGCCGCGCGCGAGCTGCTGCCGCACGCAGGGAGCGACGTGGACGTCACGTCGCGTGAGCTGTCGGACCTCGCGGACGTCTGCATCCAGCTCGCACTCACCGAAGCGCTCGCGTGGGCCGATGGGCGAATGGGCGTGCCAGAGACGGCGCAGGGGGAGCGGTGCGCGTTCGTCGTCATCGGAATGGGGAAGCTCGGTGGTCGCGAGCTCAACCCGGGGAGCGATGTCGACCTGATGCTCTTCTACGAGACCGACGAGGGGGGGGTCGTGCGCGAAGGAGCGCCGACCGAGCTCACGCTGCACGAGTACTTCGCGAAGGTCGCGCAGCGGATGACGGCGACGCTCGACGACGTGACCGAGGACGGCATCGTGTTCCGCGTGGACCTCCGCCTCCGTCCCGAAGGCTCTCGCGGCCCGCTCGTCAACGCGCTCCCCGCCGCCGAGCGGTACTACGAGACCTGGGGCCGGACGTGGGAGCGCGCCGCGCTCTCTCGCGCGCGCGCCTCGGCAGGCGATCTCGCGTTCGGAAAGCGGCTGCTCGACGCCCTCGCCCCCTTCGTGTGGCGACGCGGCGTCAATCCGAAGATCGCGGGCGAGATGGCTGCTCTCGTCGCCCAGGCCCGTTCGGAAGCGTCGGCGCGCGGCGACGAGACCGAGAGAGATCTCAAGATCGGGCGCGGCGGGATCCGTGAGGCCGAGTTCTTCGTGCAGTCGTTGCAGCTCATCTGGGGCGGCCGGGACGCGAAGAACAGCATCCGCACGCCCGGTACGTTCGAGGCGCTCCGCCGCTTGAGAGCGCGGGGGCTCGTGACCGACCGCGAGGCTCGTGAAGTGGCGGACGCGTACGTGTCGCTGCGGAAGCTCGAGCACCGCGTCCAGTTCGCGACCGGGCTGCAGACTCACTCGCTGCCGCCGGCGAGCGAGCTGCTCGAGATCATCGCGCGATCGCTCGGTTTTCGCACGGGCGTGGAGCTGGAGGCCGACCTCGCGCGAGTCCGCGACGGCGTGGCCGATCGGCTGCGGTCCCTGAGCGCGCACGACGACAGCGCCCCGAGCGGACGCGGCAAGGCCGACCCCGCGCCTCTCTTCGCCAGCCTGGATGCCGGGGACGAGCCGGCCGCGCTCGCGTGGCTGACGGAGCGCTGGGGTGCGGGCGGAGCGGTCGCGTCGCCGGACCTCGCCCGTCACCTCCTCTCGCTCGCACGTCGCCCCGACTTCCCGCTCGGCGCCAAGAGCCGAGACGCGTTTCCCGAGCTGGCGCCCGTCGTGCTCGAGGCGCTCGCGGAGTCGGCCGATCCAGAGCAGGCCGCCCGTCTCCTCTCCACCTTCTTCGCACGCGTGCCCACGCCGTCGGTGTACTCGCGCGTCCTCGCGAGCGACCCCTGGGCGACGCGGCGCATGGCCTCCCTGTTTGGCGCGAGCGCGTTTCTCGGAGAGGCCGTCGCGTTCCACCCCGAGCTGGCCGACGGCGTCCTCTTCCAGCGCGGGGTCCCAGATCCGGCCCGCGCGCGCGCTGCGGTGAAGGTCGAGCTGGCCACGCTGCCGCCGGAGGACGCGACGGATCCTGACGCGTTCGTCGGCGCGCTCCGGAGAGCGAAGGGCCAGGTGCTCATCGAGGTCGGTCTCTCGGACCTCGCCGGCGAGCTCGACACGCGCGAGTGCACGCTGACGCTGAGCGCCCTCGCCGATGCCATCCTCGAGGAGGCCACGGCGTTCGCGCAGCGGGAGCGCGGAGGTGCGGGGCTCGCGGTCATCGCGATGGGGAAGCTTGGCGGCAAGGAGATCGGCTACGGCTCGGATCTCGACCTCTTCTTCGTCTATCGCGAGGGGCCGCAGGCAGAAGGCGACACGCACGACGCGTTCGAGCACGCGGTCAGGCAGGCGCAGCGCGTCCTCCGACTGCTCTCGGCGCCGCACGGCGAAGGGCCGGGCTACGAGCTGGACACTCGGCTGCGCCCCTCCGGCCACCACGGGCTGCTCGTCGTGTCGCGCGACGCGTTCGCTCGGTATCACGGCCTCGCGGGCGGTGCCGAGGGCGAAGCTGCGAGCGCCGAGAAGCAGGCGCAAGACTGGGAGCGACAAGCGCTCATCAAGGCGCGCTTCGTGGCAGGCGACGCCGTGCTGGGCGAAGAGATCATGAGGCTCGCTCATCGCGCTGCGTACGAGGTGGGAGCGCCCGCGGCGGAGAAGATGCACCACATCCGCCTGCGCATGGAGCGCGAGCTGGGCGCCGAGCGGCGAGGCGGCGACGCGAAAGCGCGCGCGCGCTACGACCTGAAGCTGGGCTACGGCGGGCTGGTCGACGTGGAGTTCGCCGCGCAGTGGCTCCAGATGAAGCACGGGACGGATACCCGCGTGCGGACGAGCGACACCGAGCTCGCGCTCTCGGCGCTCGAGACCGCGGGCTATCTCGACCCCGGCCCGGCCGGAGCCTTGCGGGAGGGGTACCAGCTCCTCCGTCGCCTCGAGCAGCGCCTGCGGGTCCTCCACGGAACGAGCACGCAGTGGATCGAGGAGGGGGCCCCGGGAGTCCTCCCGCTCGCGCGCAGGATGGGGATGCGCGACGGGCCCTGGGGCACGGCGTCTGAGGCGTTGCTCGCGCGCTATCGCACGGTCACGGACGACGTGCGGGCCGCGTATCTCGCGGTGATCGGCGCGGGCTCCGTCTGAACAGTGTGCCGCGGCGCCTGCGCACAGTCATGAGTTGCGAACGCGCGCTCGCGTGTGGCAAGAGCCTCGCGAGGCACTCCGATCACTCCGCGACCTCTTCGCGGCGCGACCGAAATCGCCTCGAGTGCCGCTCGCTCGCCGGCACGAGGCTCGCTCAGGCCCCACGGAGCGCGTCTCTCACAGCCGATCGAGCCGCTCCCGGCGCCTCGCGACCCGCAAATCACCGCGAGTTTTCCACGACGAGTGCGCTGCGCCTCGCTCGGCCTGACGGGCGCCTCGAAGAAAGAGGCGAGCGCCCCACAAATTCCGGACTGCGCGGCGATCGTTTCGAGGATCGCCGCGCTCCGTGCCTCGATTGTGGGTGCTCGGCGTGTCGATTGCCGCTCCACCCTCGCCGATCGCCGCAATCGCCACGAGGATCGCGCCGCAGCTTGGGACATGCGCTTCCCTCGTCGTACCGACTGCCCCCGATCGTCGCACCTTCGGCCTCGATCGCCACGGGTTCCGCGCCGATAGTTGCTCGGACTGCGCCGATCGCTCCTGCTCGCGCGTCGATCGCCACGCCGAGCGCCTCCAATGGTGGCTCTGTTCGCCGCGATCCGCGCCTCTTGCGCCGCAATCGGCACGCCCTCCGCCGCGATCGTCACACCGATCGCGTCGATCGCCTCAAGTTGCGAGGCAAAACCCGAGAATTGTGGGTCGCTCGCCTGTCCGAGCGGGGCTCTCGTCGCTCGAACCGCGTCGATCGCCTCAAGGGCCGCCGCGATCGCCTCTCTCTCCGCAGCCCAGCGAAACCCGAAGGAACCAATCCTCGCGGGCACGTCGCGTGGTCGCGCAGCGCGCCGTCCAGGATCTTCGTGAGGTCGCGCCACCGACGCGAGCGCCGCAGATCTGCCGGTGATCGGCGCCGGGTCCCTCTGATACGCTGCCAGGCGGTGAAGTTCTGCCCGCAATGCTCGGAGTTCTTTCCAGCGGAAGCCGCGTTCTGCTCGAACGACGGGACGGAGCTGAAGGTGATCCACGACCCTTACCTCGGGCGCACGATCGCCGCGCGGTACCGCCTCGTGAAGCGCCTCGGCGCCGGGGGCATGTCGGCCGTCTACCTCGCGCACCACGTGATGATCGAGCGCATGAGCGCCATCAAGATCCTGCGCGCCGACCTTTCACGACATCCCGTGCACCGGGAGCGTTTCCTCCGCGAGGCGCGCGCGGTCAATCGCATCAACCACCCGAACATCGTCGAGATCTCGGACCTCGGTGAGTCGGACGGCGTCGCCTACCTCGTGATGGAGTACATCGACGGGCCGTCGCTCCATCAGGAGATCGGCAAGGGGCTCATCCCGTGGCAGCGCGCGGTGCGCATCGCGATGCAGATCGCGGCGGCGCTGGGGCGCGCGCACCAGATGGGGGTCGTGCACCGCGATCTGAAGCCCGAGAACATACTGCTGACGAAGCGGCCGAAGGACACAGTGGGCTTCGCCGCGGTGCCCGAGCCCCCTGAAGGCGAAGACGACCTCGTCAAGCTGACTGATTTCGGCATCGCGAAGATCCTCGACGAGCCCTCCCTGACGCTCGGCGAGCAGCTCTTCGGCACCCCCGGCTACATCGCGCCGGAGTACCTCCAGGGCGCGACGACCGACCCGCGCTCCGATCTCTACGCCCTCGGGGTGATCCTCTACGAGATGACGACGGGGCACCTCCCGTACGACGAGCAGGGCGCGGCGCTGCTCACGGCGTCTCTTCGGGGAGCGCCCATCGCGCCGAGCGTTCGCCTGCCCGGCTACCTGGAGGGTCTCGAGGCGCTCGTCCTGCACCTGCTCGCCCGGCAGCCCGAACAGCGGCCCGCCGACGCTTTCGCGGTCTATGACGCGCTCGTCCATCTGCTGCGCGTCGACGCCGCCGACGCGCAGCCGGTCGTGTCGCAGACCCCGTCGACCGCCCGCATCTCGTTCGCGTCGCAGCGCGGCGTTCGCGAGGACGCGCAGACGATGGTCGAGATCGAGCTCCCCTTGTCGTCGATCCCCGCGCCGACGCCCCATCGTCCGAGGCAGACCGCCGATCTGACCGCCGCCGCCGCCGCCGGCACGGTGCGCTGGTACGACACGATCGCCGAGATGGAGACGGCGATCTCGATCGCGGCGAGGAGGGGCGTGAGGGCCTCCAGCATCGAGCTCGCGCTGGAGCTCACGACGCTCGCACGAGGGAACCTGCGCACGCTCGATCGCGTCTCGCGATCGGTCGTGGTGCAGCAGGAGCGTGTCGACGCGCTCGAGGCCGAGGGGCGAGCGTTCCGCGCGGACATCGGGCGCGCGCTCGACGAGCTCGTGCTCGACCGCTCCCGCGAGCGCGCGGTCTGCGAGGCGGTGAGCGAGCGCCTCGCCGCGATCGGCGACGAGGTGCCCGCCGATCGGCTGTCCGACGCGGAGCTCTGGGAGACCGCCGCGCTGTCCGCGGAGAGCGGATCGTCGGAGGTGATGGAGGAGGACCTCTCGTTCCAGATCGACGCGCTCCAGCGTCTGCTTCACGAGCGCAACGTCGCCCTGGAGGCCCAGATCGTCGAGGAGAGCGGGGCACTCGAAGGCGCCCTCGCCGCCATCCGGCACCTGACGCACGAGGTCGAGCGGCACCTCCGGGAGGCGGGCGAAGAGCTCGACGACCCCGACCTCGCGCGCACCGCGAGCGGCGAGCGATCCGCGCACGGGCGCGCGCGCGCCAAGGAACGTTGATGGTGTAGGATTCGCGACGGATCGGAATCTGCTAGTGTCCCGCTCGAGTGCAGCCGCTTCGCCTCCGCATGCCTGCGTTCCCACCCAGAGCCGTTAGGAAATGATCTCGGTACAAGACGAACGTCCGCGCGTCCTCATCGTCGACGATGAGAAGTTCATCCGCGACATCCTGGCGGACTTCCTCGGCATGGAGGGCTACATCGTCCGGACGGCCGAAGACGGCACCGCGGCGCTGACCGAGCTCACGCACGCGCGCTACGACATGGTCATCAGCGACCTGAAGATGCCGCGGATGGGGGGCATCGAGCTGCTCGCGGCCATCGGCGAGGCAGCGCCCAACGCGCTCACCGTCATCATGACCGGCTTCGGCACCGTCGAGACCGCGATCGATGCGATGAAGCGCGGCGCGTACGACTACATCTTGAAGCCGTTCAAGGTCGAGGAGGTCATCCACGTCGTCCAGCGCGGTCTCGAGAAGCAGCGGCTGTCGGCCGAGAACCTGCGGCTCCGCGAGGCGCTGTCCCTCTACAAGGTGAGCGAGGCCATCACCGCGAGCCTCTCGCTCGACGAGGTCCTCGCGACCGTCGGAGATGCGGGCCTCCACGAGATCGACGGCGACATGGTCTCGACGTGGCTCGACGACGGCGAAGGGGGCTTCTTCGAGCGCCAGCGTCTGGTGCAGCCGCAGCGGGACGGCGCCGAGCGAGGGCGAGTGGGCTTCGGCGAGTTCGCGCCGGGCGCGTTCATCGAGCACTTCGCGGCAGACTCGACGCTGCTCGAGCAGGGTGCGAAGGGAGAGCGCTTCTTCTCGACGCGGCCCGACGCGCCGCTGACCTCGATCGTGGCGGTGCCGCTGCGCATGAAGGGGCGCGTCGTCGGCTGGATCTGCGTCGCGAGCTTCACGAAGAACAAGCGCTTCGACGAGGGGCAGCGGAAGCTCCTCTCGATCGTCGGGTCGCGCGCCGCGGCAGCCATCGAGAACGCCCGGCTCTACGAGGACCTGCGCGCCACCTTCCAGCAGACCATCCGTGGCCTCGCGAAGGCCATCGACAAGATGGACCGCTACACGTCCGGCCACTCGGACCGGGTCGCCGTGTACGCGACCTACCTTGCGATCCGTCTCCGCCTACCCGCGGATGTCGTGGAGATCGTCCGTCAGAGCGCGCTCATGCACGACATCGGCAAGCTCGGGTGCGTGATGAACCTAAACAAGCCCGGCAAGCTCACGGGCGACGAGTACGAGATCTTCAAGCTGCACCCCACGTTCGGGAAGGACATCCTCGACCCGATCAAGTTCCTTCACCCGCTGATCCCGGGCGTCCACCTGCACCACGAACGGTGGGACGGCCGCGGCTACCCGCTCGGCCTCAAGGGGAACGACGTCCCGCTCATCGCGCGCATCATCGCGGTCGCCGACACGTACGACGCAATGACGAGCGATCGCGCGTACCGACGCGCCCTGCCGCACGAGGTCGCAGTGAACGAGATCGAGCGTTGCGCCTCGACGCAGTTCGACCCCGAGGTCACCGACGCGTTCTGCAGCGGCCTCGACGACTACCGTGAGGAGCAGGTCGCCAAGGGGACGAAAATCCCGGAGTGAAGTGAGACAGCGGGACGCCGGGACGTCGCCCCCACGTCCCAGCGTCCCGCCGCCCCACTTCAATCGAGCACGCGAGCGAGCGTCATCTGCGGGCGCCTCGGCGGACTCCGAGGCGCCCTCATCCCGGCCCGAGAAGCGTCGCTCAGTCGCTTGAACGATCGCTCCTCACCGTCCGCCGCACGTCGGGTGCCCGCAGTCGCACTGCGCGACCATGTGCGTGCCTGGTTGCTGCTGGCGCGCGCACTCGTCCGAGCAGTACGAGTCGCCGCGGGCGGCGCGCTCCTTCGGCACGTCGCAGTGACACGCGTCGTGCTGACACTGCGCTGGCTGGTGGCGCACGCTCGGCGTCGTCACGACGATCGCGACGAGGCGCGGCTCGTCGGCCCGTTGCCCGCCCCCATGACCCGAGGCTCCTCGCGCGAGGAGAGCGGAATCTTGCGGGCGCGTCTCATCGCCGCCTCCGTCTTCGGGATGTGGACCTCGAGCACGCCGTTCTCGAACCTCGCGGAGACCTTTTCGGGGTCGACGCCCGAGGGGAGCGCCACCGAGCGGCTGAACGCGCCATAGGCGCGCTCGCTGTACTCGTAGCCGCGAATCCGCTTGCTCCCCTCCTCGTGACGCTCACCGCTGATCGTGAGCATGCTGTTGTCGTCGACGCGCAGATCGATGTCCTGCTCGCGCATCCCGGGCAAATCTGCCTTCATGACGTACTCGCCGTCGTGCTCGGTCAGCTCGAGGTCGGGGACGTAGCTGTCTCGCGTGCGCGCAAACGGGCGCCGCAGCGTGCCCATGACGTCCTCGAAGAGCCTCGCGGCTCGGGTGCGCATCGGAACGGGCGACTCGAACTCGTCCATGAGTCGCTCCATCTCGCGCCACATCGCGCGAGGAGATGTGGACTCGTCGAAGATGCGATCCAGCTCGTTGCGAAACGCTCGCGATGAGGGGAACTCCTCGACGAGGTCTTCGATGTCGCGCTGCAAGCCAAGCATCGACGGACGTCGCCACATAGTCAAATTGGCCATTGCTCACCCCTTGCTTCGTTGGTCTCAGCACTGCACGGACCGGCGCCCGGCCGGCGCGCTGGTTTAGCAATCGACGTGCCCGTACGCCGCGCAGCGCGATCGCTCGCGCGACCGTTTGGCCCCGCGACCATGTCGCGACATCTGAGACCGAATGCTACGTGCGCCGGTCGGCGCATGCGCGTCACTTGCGCGTAGAGCCAAGCCAGTCGAGCTCTTGCGCCATCGACTGAAGGCTATCGGCGACCTCCTCGATCTCGTCGTCGCGCCGCGCAGCATCCGCGCGTGCGCCTCGCAGGTCTCGATCGTCTCCGAGGCGCGACACGAGCTCGCGATGGTAGAGGACAGCCTCACGCTGCATCTTGCTGTACTCTGCAGCGACGTACCGGTCGACCTCAGGCGCCTCGCTCGCGTAGTCGAGTCGGTAGCCGTGCCCGAGGCGCTCCTTGTCGCGTCGAGAGGCCTCGACCAGATCACGCAGCCTGGTCACGAGCGAGAGCGTGCGCTCCCCGAGCTCGCGGTCGCCGAGCGAGCGAGAGGTCGGCGTCGGAGCTGGTACGACGGCCGTCGGGCCCGGCTCGGCGGTCGCGACCGTGCTCCCCAGGCGGGCGAGGTTGACACATGCGACATCCACGTGCGCAGCGCAGGCGAGCGAGTAGTAGGCCCTCGCGGCGCTCAACTCTCGAGCGACGCCGACGCCGACCTCGAGCTCTGCGCCGAGGTTGTTGCAGCTGTCCATGTTGCCCGAGCTGCAGGATTTCGAGCAGTCTTCCGGGTCCGTGTACGAGCAGGTCGACGCGAGCTCATGGACGGCGACCGGCGCTTGCACCGAAGGCACGAGCTCGATGGGCTCGCAGACACACCCCTGGACAGTGAGGAGGATCAAGGTCGCGGCGACTTGTCGGAGTTGCATGGGCGTCCACCATCAAGGCGCATGCCACTCGCGACACGGCATGCGGCATCGCGCGCGGGCGATACCCACCCCGGCCGTGACGACGAAACGGCTCATCGCCGGCACACTTCCTTCGCCCTCCTCGGGATCGGCTACACTCGCCGCCCCCCGTCCGCCCCTGGAGAGACACGCTTGCTCGACGACGAAAAGCCGCTCCGTGAGTCCCTGACGTTCGACGACGTCCTCCTCCTCCCCGCCTACAGCAACGTCCTGCCGAAGGACGTCGACACGAAGACGCGCCTCACTCGCCGCATCGAGCTTCACATCCCGCTCGTCTCGGCCGCGATGGACTCGGTCACCGAGGCGCGCGCGGCGATCACCATGGCCCGCGAGGGCGGGCTCGGCATCATCCACAAGAACCTCACGCCGGACGACCAGGCGCGAGAGGTGCTCCGCGTGAAGCGCGCCGAGAGCGGCATGGTGTTCGCGCCGGTGACGATCGGCCCCGACGAGCCGCTCCGCGGGGCGCTCGCGATCATGCGGGAGCACGGCATCTCGGGGCTGCCGATCGTCCACGGGGATCGTCCCGTCGGCATCCTCACGGCGCGGGATATTCGCTTCGAGGAGAACCTCGACCAGCCCGTGTCGGCGCTCATGACGAAGAAGCTCGTCACCGTCCCGCCCGGAGTCTCGCCCGCAACGGCCAAGCAGCTCCTCCAGCAGCACCGGATCGAGAAGCTCCTCGTGGTCGACGAGGACGGGAAGCTCGTCGGGCTCATCACGATCAGAGACATGCTCCAGACCGACCGGAACCCGCTGGCAGTGAAGGACGCGAAGGGTCGGCTGCGCGTCGGTGCGGCGATCGGGCCAGGGGCGGACCGTCGCGAACGAGCGCAGGCGCTCGTGAACGCCGGGGTCGACGTCATCGTCGTCGATACGGCACACGGTCACTCGCAAGGGGTGCTCGACGCGGTTCGCGAGACGAAGCGGGAGCACCCGCAGCTCGAGATCATCGGGGGGAACGTGGCGACCGCCGACGCGACCCTGGCCCTCATCGAGGCGGGCGCGGACGCCGTGAAGGTCGGGATCGGGCCGGGGAGCATCTGCACGACGCGCGTCGTCGCAGGCATCGGCGTCCCTCAGATCACGGCGGTGAGCGACTGCGTCAAGGTGGGCGAGCTGCGCGGCGTTCCTATCATCGCGGACGGAGGCGTGAAGTTCTCGGGGGATCTCACGAAAGCGATCGCGGCGGGCGCGTCGAGCGTCATGATCGGCTCGCTCTTCGCCGGGACGGACGAGGCGCCGGGCGAGCTGATTCTCTACCAGGGGCGCAGCTACAAGCAGTACCGCGGCATGGGGTCGCTCGGCGCGATGAAGAAGGGGTCGAAGGACCGGTACGGGCAGGGCGGAACGGCGGACGAGAAGCTCGTTCCTGAAGGCATCGAGGGGCGCGTGCCGCACCGCGGGTCCCTCGCATCCATCGTTCACCAGCTGATGGGCGGTCTCCGCAGCGGGATGGGATACACGGGCTGCAAGACCATCCACGAGCTCCGCCACGACGCGAAGTTCATCCGGATCACGTCGCAGGGGCTTCGCGAGAGCCACGTGCACGACGTCATCATCACGGAAGAAGCCCCCAACTACAGGACGTCGTAGACGAGCCACCCACATGCGCTCGGTACGTGCGTTCTGGCTCGGGCGAGCGCCCTACGCCGCGGTTCACGCGCTGCAAGAGACGCTCGTCCTTGCGCGGGTCGAGGGCGAGATCCCCGACACGCTGCTCCTCCTCGAGCACGACCCCGTCATCACGCTCGGCCGCGGCGCGAAGGCGGAGAACGTGCTCTTCGACGCGGATGAACGGAGAGAGCACGGCATCGACTACGAGGAGACGGGACGCGGCGGGGACGTCACCTACCACGCGCCAGGGCAGCTGGTGGCGTACCCTATCTTCGACTTGAAGCCCGACCGGTGCGACGTGCGTCGCTACGTGCGAGACCTGGGCAAGGTGATGATCGGGATCGCACGCGATCACGGCGTGGCCGCAGGCATGATCGAAGGGGACGCGAAGCTCATCGGCGTGTGGGCGGACCTCGATCGTCCTTCTGTCTGGAACGACGACGTGACGGCGGAGACGCTCGGCGCGCTGCGCATCGGCAAGATCGGAGCGATCGGCGTTCGTCTCTCGCGATGGGTGACGATGCACGGCTTCGCGCTGAACGCGTCGACCGACCTTGCTGGCTACTCGAGCATCGTGGCGTGCGGCATCAAGGATCGACCGGTGGCCTCCCTGGCGAGTCTGGGCGCCGAGGTCGGCTCGCTCGAGCGCGTCGCGACGATCGCAGCGCGCCATGTCGGGGAGGTGTTCGATGCAGGCGTCGAGCTCGTCGACGTGGCCGTGACGCTGCAGGGAGAGCGCGACGGGTGGCAGGAGCGTGCATCGCTCGCTCTCGGGGTCAGGGCCGGACGCGCGCCCACAGGGTCGTGATCGTCACCCGCGACGCGGAAAGAGGAGCTGCAGCGGGATCGCGAGCCGAGCGGCCCAGGCCGAAGCGTCGTGCTGGAAGCCTGCGTACGTCAGCGCGACGAGGTCCTTCCCCGGCTCGTAGCAGTTGGCGAGCAGCGCCTTCGCCATCGCCTGCGTGTGCTGGAAGCCGTCGCGCACGTTGGCGTCCTGCTCGAACTGCGAGAGCGCCGCTCCGCTGTCCAGGTACAGCCATGGTCGCGGGACGGGGCAGCACTCCTGGACCCGGTGGATGGCGCGGCGCTCGTTCCACCAGAACGAGGGCGATAGGCAGGCGGCGCGGCCCCAGATGTCGCTCCGCATCCACGCCGCGTAAAAGGAGAACAGGCCGCCGAGCGATGCTCCGATCATTGCCGTGCTGTCGGGGTCGGTCCGCGTCCTCAACGTGGCGTCGATCTGCGGCTTCAAGGTCTTCACGAGGAATTCGAGGTATCGATCCCCCCCGCCCCCGCCGTAGACGGCGTCGGCAGTCGGCGTCAGCATCTCGATGCGGCGCTCCTTCGTCGTGACGGCGACGACGATGAGCTCTTCGATGACGCCGTAGTCATAGAGCTCGTTCAGCGCCGTATCCATTCGCCAGCTGTGCGGATCACCAGGGTCGGGCGCTGCGGCGAAGAGCGCCTGAGCGTCGTGAGCGTAGAGCACCGGGTAGCGCTTCGTCCGGTGCTCCTCGTAGCTCGGCGGAAGGAAGATCCGGAAGTGAACGTCTCCCCCGAGCTCGGGGCTCGCGAGGGTGAGCGCCCCGCCGTCGAGCACCCCCGTCGCCCGATGGAAATACGGGGCGACCGTGAGCGACTCGCCCGCGAGCATCGTGTAGTTCCGCTCGCACGACCACAGCTGCTCGTCGCGTATGGGCTTCCACTCGACCAGCGCCCCCTGCTCGAAGCCCAGTTCGAACCGATGCCGGTCGCCGCCTGGCTCGCGCGTCACGTTCGTCGGCTGGATAGAGCGCTCCCACGACAGGGGAGCCGTATCGCCGCGCAGGCCGATCTTGCCGAGTTCTTGCGGATAGACGACCTCAATCAGCGTCCTGAGCATGGCGTCGGCATAGTTGAGTGGCTGAGCAGTGTCACCTGCGCTCGGCTGCCACCCGAAGCGTCGACCGAGCACTGGCGCCTGCTCGCGGTGGAGGTGACAGTGCTTCACCGCTCAAATCAAGGCGGCGGCTGCGCGAAGCGGTTCTCCCGGAACGGATCCGCGGTCTCGCGGAGGCGCAGATCCGTTTCGGTGCTGGCATACGGGACGGGGACCTCGATGCCGAGCGCGACGAGGCCCGCGCGATCGTTGTAGCGCAGGGTTACGACCTGGCTCGGGCTCCTCGGGTTGGCTCGCGCGAACGCAACGGTGTCGATGTGCGATTCGCGCGCCTCACCGAACTCGGTGCCAAGCCCGGGGCGGTCCGCGCTCTTCTCGTCGCTCAGACGGCCGCGAGCAGGGCTCGAAGGTGCACCGCCGCCTCCACCCGACGCATGCGCGAGCGGCGACAGGTCGGACGGCGGAGCGACTGTCGCCGGCATCACGCGACGTGCGGGGGACTTCGCTGGGACATCCTCGTCGGGAGGCGGCGGCGGCGGACGGTAAGCCGCGACGGGCGATCGCTCGGGAAAGAATGCGACTCCGATGACGCCCACGTCGCGCGCATGCCCCAGACGCCCTGCGTACGAGTCCGCGACCGACGAGAAGCGGAACGTGGCCACGGAATCGAACGAGGTACGGAAGCCATCGATCGTCGTGTCTCCATAGGCAGGGAGGATGTAGCCCCGCTTCTCGACGTAGTTGGCGGCGTGACCATCCATTGCGTCGAGACCATCGATCGAGATGACAGCCTCGACGCGGCGCCCCGTCGGATTCGCGATGACGATCGAGTAGCGCTCGCCGACCTCGCCCATCACGTACGTTCTCCCACCCGCCCCGCCCCCGAATGTCGGGAGGTCACGGTGGTTGGCGTCGACGATGTGCACCCGGTACGGCCCGGACGTGCTCGGCACGAATACCGGACGCGCAGCCACGCGCGGAGGAGGGGGAGGCTGCAACGGAGCGGCGACGGGTCCGGTGTCGTCCGACGTCGCGGGGTCGGTGCTGTCGTCCGCGACGGGTGCCGGCAAGGAGCGCGGCGCGCGGGGTGGACGCGGAGGCGCGTCGTCGACCTGTTCGGGAGCGGAGTCGGCGGTCGCGCGCGGCGCTCTCGTCGCGCTGCTCGACGGCGTGCAGGCTACGCCGAGGCTCATTGTCAGGGCACCCATCGTCAGGGCGGTGGTCGTGGCGCGGAAGCGGTGCTGGGCGATCATGACCCGATGTACGGTCCACGACGAGCTTCGATCTATTGCCTCAGACCGGCAGCGTCGGCGGCGCGGGAGCGGTGTAACTCTGCGGGCCTTTCCCCGAGTCCCACGTGAAGAGGTTGGCCTCCGCGCGTCGGTCGTTCACGTGGATCACGAGGTGCGTCCGCGTCGCGCGCGACGAACCCCATTCGGGCTCATCCCCGCTCGCCGCCTCGTCCTCGGCCCAAGAGCCGAGGTTGATGTAGGTCGAGGACTCGCCGGCCGGAACGTTCACCGGGGTGTGCGTGTGCCCCATGACGACGAAGGCGGCGGGAAAGAGCTTGGCGAGCTGCGATGCTTTGAGCACGAGGTGATCACCGACATCCACCGTTCGCTGGCTCGTCAGATGGCGGTGGAACAGCGCCCAGGCCGCGACCACGCCGAACGCCGCGTACAGCGCATGGCCGTGGTAGACGCCGACGAGGGCGACGACGCACAGCGCCACGAGCGAGGCGACAGCCACGGCGATGCGGTCGAGCAGGAGGCTCGCGAGAATCCCGCGCACCGACTTGGTGAGCGGAGGGACCTGCAGCGACAGGAGCGCGCGCAGCCGGTCGGCGCTGATGCGTGTCGCCTCCGACAGCAGCGCCACACGGCGCTCGTGCTCCGCGCGGAGGACCTTCGCAGCCTCGCTGAAGTATTGCCGACGAAGCCGAAAGAGCTCCTGGACCGCGACGACGAAGCGGGCGCCGAGTTTCATCAGGCCGCCCGCACCCAGACGCAAGGCGAACATGAGGTAGTCGAGCATCCCCGTGTGCTCGTGACCGTGCTCCCGCATCCCCTGCGTCGGCCTCACCACGTAACGCAGCAGAACGTCCGTGAACCCTCGCGCGATCCGGCGTGGGTCGAGCGGCGACACGGGCGCCATGATGTGCTCCGTCGAGCAAAAGGTATCGTACTGGTGGCCGTGCTCGATGTAGGCGACCCCTTCGCGATAGAAGAACCAGGGGTTGAAGTCGATGCGATCCTGGAACGCACCGACGTCGAGGGTCGGCTGCTCCTTCCGGGCGTGAGACTCCAGGAGGGCGCGCAGATCGTCCTTCACTCCGTCCCAGTGGAACTCGATGTCGTGGTTCCCGTGGACGATCGTGAGCGCGTGCCCATCGGCGACGAACCGCGCGAGCTCCGCGAACACGTCGGCGTGGCGCACCGCGACACGGCTCAGCTTCACGCGCGCGTGATCCGACGCGTTCCCCAGCCCGTGGGCCCGCTCCTCGTCGTTGGGCGCCGTCGTCAGCTCCGACGGAACGGCGATGGCCATGCCGATGAAGTCGATGAAATCGCCCGCGATGACGATGCGCCAGCGGCTCCCCCGAGGTGTCTCGCGACGGTAGTGCGAGAGGAAGAGGACGAGGTCGCGGTCGATCGAGGCCGAACGGTGCGTGACGTTCTTGGTGCAGTCATTCAGGTCACTTCCGAGATGCACGTCGGAGAAGACCAGCAGGCTCTCGCTGGGCGACGGGGGAGCGATCGAAGGCACTCTTCATCAATGATGCCCCCGCCTCGGCTGCGCCAGTCATGCGAACGTCATTTCGCAGGAACGGCACGCCGGTGTTGCCCGACGCCGCGACGCGTCGAGAGTTGTGGCGAGGGCGCCCAACCGTGGCAAGAACGAGCGGGCGCGAGCTCGTCACTTCGGGGAGGTCGACGGGGAGGTCGACGGCAGCGCGGCCCGACGCGAAGCACGGGCGCCCGCACGCCGTGAGGGTGACGGCTCCACTCGACACGCCGTGGCTCTGCCTGGCTCGGTCTGTGCTTGAGCGCGGTTCCGTGGGACGCCACGACAGCGGTCACCACGAAGGAGAGTGCTCATGCCCACCGGTGAAGCAATGAAAGAGAACACGAACGGATCCGCTCCCTCGGCCGACAAGCCGCGCAATCGTCGCGGCTTCGCAAGCATGGACCCTGCGCTCGTTCGGGAGCTCGCGAGCAAGGGGGGGAAAGCCGCGCACGAGCAAGGCGTGGCCCATGAATTCACGGTGGAGGAGGCGAGGGCCGCCGGCCACAAGGGCGGGCTGGCCTCGCATCAGCAGCGAATGGCCGCGAAGAAGGGGTAGACGAGACCTCCGGCACTGCACGCACGACTCTGCGCGCGGTGCTTCGTGATCGGCGCCTTCGCAGGGGACGTGCTCTCGCACGCGACCGGCGTAGGCGCCGCTCACCGGACTCGCGTACCTTCGGGGGGCCATGCGCGAGACAACGAACTCCTCTCTGCCTGTCGCCGTCGCTCGCCCCGCGTCCGGCTATGTGAGCGACGTTGCGTACCCGCGCGCGTTCGTTCCCCAGATCACCCCTCCGACGCTCCGCCTCGTGGCCGCCCTCAACGGCTATCCTGCGCCGCCGGAGCACGACTTCGACTATTGCGACCTCGGCTGCGCGACGGGCGACACCCTCGTGACCCTCGCGGCGGCCAACCCTGGCGCCCGATTCGTCGGCGTCGAGCGAAACGGCGATCATGTCCGGACGGGGCGGGGGCGCGTCGAGCGAGGGGGGTTGCGCAACGTTCGCTTCGTCGAGCGCGACTTCGAGGAGCTCGGGTCGGCCGACGGCGAGGTGCCGCCCCTCTTCGACTTCATCGTCGCGCACGGCATCTGGAGCTGGGTGAGCCCGCGGAAGCGTGATGCGATCCTCGCCTTCGTGCGCTCGCATCTGAAGCCGGGCGGCCTTTTTTACCTCAGCTACAACGCGCTCCCGGGCTGGTCCTCCGTCGAGCCGCTTCGGCGCCTGATGCTCGAGAACACGGCGGCGCGGGGCACGACGCTCGAGCGCGCCCGCGAAGGTGTTCAGCTCGCCCAGCGACTCGCCGACTCGGGCGCGGCCTACTTCGCGAGCCACCCCACCGCGAAGTCGATGCTCGCGTTGATGCAGAAGGGGGGGCTTCCTTACGTCGCGCACGAGTACTTCCACGCCGACTGGCAGCCCATGTACTTCGCCGACGTCGCGCGTTCCCTCGCGAACAGCGATCCGCGTCCCGAGGGCGACGTCGGCGACCCGGCGCCTGGCCCGCTTGCATTCCTCGGGCAGGTGCCGCTCTACGCCAACGTCCGGGAGCTCGCGATCCCGCCGTCGCTGAAGAAGATCGCCGAGTCCGTCCCCGATCGCATCGCGCTCGAGGGGCTGAAAGATTTCGCGACGAACGAGCTCTTTCGCTGCGACGTCTACGTGCGCGGAAAGGTGAGCCGGAGCGTCTCCGAGACGCAGTACTACTTCGAGGGGACCCCCTTCGGAACCCTCGCGCCGCTCGCACACGTGAAGCGCGAGGTACGGCTGCCGTTCTACACGGTCGAGTACAAGGAGCCGATCTACGAGGCCTTGCTTGCCGCCATCGCGGAGCACGCGTGCACGGCCATGACGCTCATGAGCGTCCCCGAGCTCGCCGCGCTGGGTCAGCTGCGTGTCGGCGACTGCCTCCAGAGCCTCGTGCTCGGCGGGCAGGTCGTACCGATGGCTGGCGCGCCGGCACCCGCACACGTGAGCAGCGGCGGCAGCTCCGACGACGGCAAGGGGCTCCGGATCGTTCTCCCGTACAACGAGCTCGTCCTCGAAGAGGCGCTCGCCGAGGAGGGACCGCTCGTCTTCGCGTCCCCTGTGCTCGGCGCGGGCGTTCAGGTGTCACTCCTCGAGGCGCTCTGCATCCGGCTCGTCACCGACCCGAGCCTGTCGCGTGAAGCCTATCCGGACAAGGTCCGCGACTACGCGCGCTCGCGGCCGATGCCGATCTCGATCGGCGATCGAAAGATCAAGGATGCAGACGAGCTCGTGCGCGTGATGGCGCGCGAGATCGAGCGCTTCCGAACCTCGTCGCTCGCAAAGCTCGTCGAGCTCGGAGTCCTGGGCGTCGCCTGACGGTCCCGCCTCGGAAGCTCACTGGTAGAGGAGCGCGTTGCGGAGGAGCTGGATGCCGTTGCCGGTCCAGGCGCCGCTCGCGATGTCGCTCGGAAGGATGTTGAGGTCCACGCGGTTGCGAACGTGGCCGTTTCCGTCGGTCACCTTGCCGGTCACAGCGAGAGGCTCGCCGCTTGCCCACTTGGCGACCGCGACCCCGCCGTTCTCGACCGACTGCGTGCCGCGCCATCCGGTGCCGGTGCCGGTGATGCTCGTGACCCCGACGAGGATCGGGCTCGTCGGAACGACGTCCTGCGTGGCGATCGCGCTGCTGAAGCTGTCGGCGGCCTGCGGTGCGCCCAGCGGAGAGATGAGGAGGAAGTCGTCGGTGACGAAGGCGCCCGCGAGCGGATAGCCCGCGTCGGCGAAGAGCGCGACGACCACGCGGCCGCCGCCGTTGAAGTACGTCGCGAGCGTGTTCCCCAGTGCGGCAGCGTTCGTGTACGGGAACCCGTTGTCGTTGTAGACGAGCACCGCCGAGTACTTCGCGATGAACGCCGCGGTGAGGGCCGTCGTGCCGTTGATGTTGAAGTAGTCGACGGAGCAGAACTCGGAGGTGGAGGCCTGGAGGCTGCTCACGAGGCCGGCCTGCGGGGTCGCGATGGTGCTGATGAGGAGCACGGGCTGGCACGGGCTCGCGCACTGGCCGCTCGAGCAGACCTGCCCCGTGACGCACGTGTTGCCGCACCCGCCGCAGTTCGCGTTGTCGCTCTTCGTGTCGGCGCAGTAAGGAGCGCCGCCGTCCGGCGCGCAGCGTGTCTCGCCGCCGCCGTCGACTCCACCGCAGCCGCTCGAGCAGACGCCGGCAGCGCAGACGTCGCCCGCCGGGCAGACCTTCCCGCACGCGCCGCAGTTCGCGTTGTCGCTCTTCGTCGCGGCGCAATACGGGGCTCCGCCATCGCGCGTGCAGCGCGTCTCGCCTCCGCCGTCGACGCCGCCGCAGCTGTTCGAGCACGTCCCGCCGGAGCACGCCTGGCCCACGGGGCAGGTCTTCCCGCACGCGCCGCAGTTCGCGTCATCCGTCTGCGTGTCGGTGCAGAACGGTGCTCCGCCATCAGGCACGCAGAGCGTCCCGGCGCCCCCGTCCGCGCCGCACTTCAGGCCGCCGCCGACGCACGCCCCGCTGACGCAGGCCTGCCCGCGAGCGCAGCTCTTCCCGCACGAACCGCAGTTGGCCTCGTCGGTCTGGACGTTCGCGCAGAACGCGCCCGCCTCCGTGGCGCACATCAGCTGGCTCGTCGTGCACCCGGCCGTCGGAGTCGCGCACGCGCCCATGACGCAGCTCGACCCCGCTGCGCAGGCCTTCCCGCACCCGCCGCAGTTCGCCTCATCGCTCGCCGTGAGCGTGCAGTACGCCGCGCCGCTCCCGCTCGTGCACGCAGTCTCGCCCGCCCCGTCGCAGGTGCTCGCGCACGCGCCGGCCGAGCAGACCTGGCTCATCGTGCAGGTCGTCCCGCACGCGCCGCAGTTGGCGTTGTCGGTCGTGGTGCTCGCGCAGTACGCCTCGCCGCTCGCGGACTTGCACATCTTCTCCGTCGCCGCGCAGCTCGTCGTGCAGAGGCCGGCAGAGCACGCCTCGCCCGCCGCGCAGGCCTTGCCGCACGCGCCGCAGTTCGCGTTGTCGGTCTGCGTGCTCGTACAGCTGCCCGAGCACGTCGTCTGCGAGGACGCGCACGCAGCGGCGTCCGAGGTGACGATGGTCGACCCGTTGCCGCTGGCGCAGCCGACCCAGACGGCGGTCGTGACCGCAACGGACGTGAGGACGGCGAAGAGGCTCGAGAGAGAAGGGCGAGAGGTCATGAACGAGCGAAGGTATCAAGCAGCGCTCGACCGGTCGACCTTTGCGCTCGACCGCGACCACCAGCGCTGGACGCACCTGCGTGCGCGGCGCATGCTTGCCGCCGCATGACGCGCCTACGACTGTTCTTCGAGTATCTCGCGGCCAACTGGAAGTGGGCCCTGCTCGTGCTCGCCGCGTCGGCGTACTTCTTCAACGTCTCTCGTGCCTGGTGGGTGCGGCACGAGGCGCTCGCGATGGGCGCTGTCGCCTGTGCCGCCAAGGGGCACGACGCGGCGTGGTGCGACGACGCCGAGAGCAAGAACGGCCAGGAATGCCTCACGGTCATCCTGCAAACGACGGGTGGCTATCGAAGCGCCCCGATGCCGACGCTACGAAGCTTCGACACGGACAGATACGTCGCCTGCATCGAGCTCGGCGTGGATGGCTGGGGGAACGCGAGGCGAGCCGCGCAGGAGGCGGCGCGCGCACCGATGAAGAACGAGACGCACTACCCCTGACGAGCTCGTGGCGCTCGTGCTTGCGCGCGCACATGTCTCCCGGACGCAACACCACGTCGCGCTCTGCGAGGGACGCACGGGGCGTCGAGGCCCTCAATTCCTGCGTTCGGTGCGTGGAACGACGAGTGCAAGCCCGTCGCGTACTGGGCACTGTGCTCACCGCTTCGAGGCTTGCCATGCGACTCACGCGATCGGCCGTTACGCTCTTCTGTCTTGTCGCTCTTGTCGCTGCGAGCCCCGCCGGCTGCGGCGGTCTCGTGTCCACCGAAGGTGAGAGCGGGGCATCGGACGCGAGCACTCTCTCGCCCCCCGATGCGGTGGCGGCGCGCGCCCTCGGGGCCACTTCGGATGCGGGCGTGCCTTCGTCGTGGGGTGCATGCGGAAACGGATCGGGGTCGCTCACAGCCGACGTCGACGGCGGAGCGTTCACGGTGGTGAACGCCACAGGGGAGGAGCTCTCGGGAGGACAGACGCTCGCGGTCGTCCTGACGAACCTCCCGGCGGCGGAGTGGAACGCGGGTCCCCGAGTCGCGTTCCCGAGCACGCACGCGCTGCTGCTTCTCGTGGGGAGCCCGACGCCGACGCTGACGCTGGGTCGCTACGTCTGGGACGAGCAGAGCGGCAGCGGCGCGCCCGACGACGCCGGTGCCAGCGCGTACGCGCGCGGCGATTCGGCCTCACTCGACGTCGACGCGGGGTCCGGTGTCGTCACGTCCGGAGCCTTCATCGCCCAGCTGTACTCGAGCACTGCGACCTGCGCGACAGCGGTCGACGCCGACGCTCTCGGCGGCGCCGTGACCTTGACGGAGGTGAGCGCAAGCTCGGTGAAGGGGACATTCACGCTCGCCTTCGCCTCCGTTGGAAACGTCAGCGGCAGCTTCGACGTCCCGATCTGTTCGGTGTCGGACGCCGGGCTGTTGTCGGACCTGACTGTCGAGCAGGACGCGGGAGCCCCCGTCTGTCAGTAGGAGCAATCGCGAGGGGGTCGAGGCCCGCTCTGGCTCGCTGCCGCTATTCGTCGTCGCCCTCGGCCTCGTCTTCGCCGAGCTGCAGCGCCGCGTGGAGAGCCGGCGCCACGTGGGCGCGCACGCTGTCCACCGCGGGCTTTGCGCTGAAGGTCATCGGCACCTTCGTGAACGGGTTGATCCCTTCGCGGACAGGTCGCGCCGGCTTTCGCGTCCACACGATCTTCACGACCCCCGGCCAGACGAACGAGTGACCCGATTGCAGGATCTCGATCGCGACCTCCTCGAGCGCCGTCAGTACGGCTGGGGCGCTCTTCGATCCTTCGCCAAGGCGCCGTGCCAGCGCGTGTACCAGGTTCCACGCTCCCCCGAGGTCCTCGTTCCCCGACGCCGGGACGGCCTCCTGCGGTGCGCCGAGCGCGCCCTCGAGATCGGACGACAGCCGGAGATGCACCTCGTTCGCCGCAGCACGTCCACGGAACGTCATCGGCTCCTTCGTGAACGGGTTGACCCCTTCGCGCGCCGGCAACGCAGGCTTACGGAGAACGTCGATCGCGAACATGCTCGACCACTCGAACGTGCCCTTCGCTTGGAGGGCTTCGGTCGCGACCTCGCGAAGGCCGTCGAGCACCCTCGAAACGATGTCCTCGTCGACCCCGACGCGCCGTGCGACCTCGCCCACAAGATCCTTCTCCATGGTTCACGCTACCTTTGCTCGTGGTGCGGGGGCGAGCAAGACACTCGAACGTGAACAGAAACGTCACCGCAGCGAACGGAGTCGTCCGAACGTTCGAACAGACTCGGGCCGCTCACGTCACTTCGGTGTCGCCTTCCGGATGGAACCTGCGACGCTGTTGCCGTTGACGTCGGTCCAGTAGACGCTCGTCGCGTCGACCGCGATCGAGAACGGGTTGAGCTGGTCGATCGCGATCGAGACGGGAGCCCCTCCGCTCGCGGCCACCTTGAGGATCGAGGACGACACCCCGTCGTACGACGTCCAGTAGACGTTCGTGCCGTCGACCGCGATCGTCCCCTCGGAGCTGCCGGCCGTCGCGAGTGTGGTCGGAGGGCCGCCGCCGACCGGTACTTTCATGAGCGTGGCCGACGTCATCCAGTAGACGTTCGCGGCGTCGACCGCGATCGCGGCCGGGCCGGTCAATCCTGGGACCAGCACGGTCGGCATCGCAGCGCCGCCGATCGGTATGCTCATCACTGCGCCGTCCCCCGACGTGCCGCTCGTGCCCCGGTTGACCCAGTAGACGTTCGTCGCGTCGACGGCGATGGCCGCGGCGGTCTGCGCGGACGCGAGGGTGACGGGCGCTCCGCCGGGAGTCTTCCCCCCTTTCATCACGCTCGCGGTGCTGATCCCGCTTCCCAGGTTGATCCAGTAGACGTTCGCGGCGTCGGTGGCGATCGCGGATGGCGCGGTCTGACCAGAGGCGAGCGTGATCGGGGCGCCGCCCGTCTTGCCCGTCATGAGCACGCTGCCGTCGGCATAGGCGTTCGCGGAGGTGCCCTCGTTGACCCAGTAGATGCTTGCGCCGTCGATGGCGATCCCGAGACCAATCCCGCCCGTCGCCGAGGCCAGCGTGGTGATGAGGCCGCCCGTGACCGGTTCGCTCAGAATGCCGAGGACTGTCCCGCTGGTGTCGGTCCAGTACATGTTCGTCGCATCGACCGCGATCGCTCGCGGCTCCTGCTGGGCCGCGGCGAGCTCGATGACGCACTCGCCGGAAACACACGGGACGCTGCAGACGAGGCCGCAACCGCCGCACTGGTGCGAGTCGGTCTGCTCGTCGACGCACTGCCCGCCGCAGAGCGTGTCCGCGCCCGAGCAGACGCACGCGCCGCTCTCGCAGAGCCCGCCGAGGCACGTCGCTCCGCACGCGCCACAGTTGCCCGGGTCGCTCGCCTTGTCGACGCAGGCGGCGCCGCACACGACCTCGGCGTTCGCGCATGCGCACTGCCCGCCGACGCACGTCGCGCCCGCCGCGCATGACCCGCATCCGCTGTCCTTGTCGCTTGACCCGTCGTTCCGTGAATCCGGCGCGCCCGCGTCCGCGTGGGGGAAGGCGCAGACGTTCGATTCACAGGTCTGACCGAGCGGGCAGTCGACGGTCTTCTTGCACTGGTAGTCACACAGGCTGGCGAGGCAGACGAGCGGGGAGGGGCAATCCGAGTTGTACACGCACGGATCGCCGATGCCGCCGTCCGCTGCGCCGGCGAGGCCGCCGTCCGCACGGAGATCGCTCGGATCGGCGCATACGCCGTCGGCGCAGGACTGCCCGTTCACGCAGTCCTTCGCCGACTTGCACTGGTCACGACATTCGCGGTCGGCGCCGCAGATCTCGGAGCCCGGACACTGAGTGCTGTACGTGCAGGGGATCGGCGGCTCGCAGACGTTCGCGGACCCTCCGAGCACGCAGTGAGACCCTGCCGGAGTGCTGCAGTCGGCGGAGGTCGCGCACTGCGTGTGGCACGTCTGGAAGACGCAGACGTCGGGGGACCGGCAATCGGACGACAGCACGCACCCTTCGGCGAGGCTCGCGAGGGACCCCGAGCTCGTGCACGCGCCGAACGCGATGACGGTGGCGGTGAGCAGCGCCGTCGTCCCGAGGCGACCAAGAGCCAGCAGCGCGGTCCGCATTTCGCGAGCGTATCACCCGGTCTCTTGAAACGCGGGTCGGCTGGCGTTCGTTGACCGGGTTCCGTGCAGTGTGCGACGCTCCGGTGCAGAGGTCGCTGCGCCGGCAATCGAGCGCACCCTGGGGAGGTGTCACATGGTCACGTCGATGCACAGCGGCTCGAGCTCGCTCACTCTCCAGGCCCGATTCGCGGTCGGGCTCGTCCTTTCTTTGATCGTGGCCGCGTGCGGCAGCGGATCGTCGACCTCGGCGCCCGACACGGGGGTCGATGCTTCCGTCGACGCGCCGCGCGGGATGGACGCGAAGATCACGCACGTCGACGCGCCGAAGATGGATGCGCACACGACGATGGATGCGCACACGGCGGACGCGAAGCCGCCGGCTGTGGATGCCCCGGTCGATGCGACTCCGGACGCGCCGGCCTGCGCGCCGACGTGCGCCAGCGGCGTCGCGTGCGAGGCGTCGAGCGACTGCGCCTCCGGCGTTTGCAAGAGCGGCAAGTGCGCCGCCCCTGCGTGCTCACCGACGTGCGGTACCGGCTCGGGCTGCGGCGAGAACGCCGATTGCGCGTCCGGCGTGTGCACGGGCGGCCTGTGCGTCATGGCGGCGTGCGCTCCGTCGTGCCCCGACTCGCACGCGTGCGCGGCGAACACCGACTGCGCCAGCGGCGTCTGCACGAGCAGCGAGTGCGTCGCGCCGGCGTGCGCCCCGAGCTGCTCCGACGGCAACGTCTGTGGCTCGAACACCGACTGCGGGTCGGGGCTCTGCACGAACGGCAAGTGTGCGCCCCCGTCCTGCTCGCCCGCGTGCGGCGCGGGGAGCACCTGCGGCGCGAACGGCGATTGTGCGTCGGGGGTCTGCACCGGCGGCGCGTGTGTTCCGCCGTCGTGCTCGCCATCGTGCGTGGACGGCGTCGGATGCGGCGCGAACACCGACTGCAGCTCGGGCGTCTGCACGAACGGGAAGTGCGTCGCGCCCTCGTGCTCGCCTGCGTGCAGCGACGGAAGCGTCTGCGGCGCCAACGGCGACTGCGGATCCGGCGTGTGCACGAACGGGAGGTGCCAGACCCCGTCGTGCAGCCCGACGTGCCCACACGGCGGCGGGTGCGGCGCCAACGGCGACTGCGCGTCGGGCGTCTGCACCGCGGGTACGTGTGCGTCGCCTGCCTGCGCGCCTGCGTGCGCGGAGGGGCTCGGATGCGGCGCGAGCACCGACTGCAGCTCCGGCGTCTGCGCGAACGGGACCTGCGCGCCTCCTCCGTGCTCCCCGACCTGCACCACCGGCAGCGCGTGCGGCGAGAGCTCCGAGTGCGTCTCCGGCGTGTGCACTGCGGGCAAGTGCTCTTCGGCCGCGTGCTCACCTGCCTGCCCGGACGGGCACGCCTGCGGCGGCAACGGCGATTGCTCGACGGGGGTCTGCACGGGTGGCAAGTGCGTGTCGCCCCCGTGCGCGCCGACCTGCTCGGACGGGAATGTCTGCGGCGCCGCGGGAGACTGCGCGTCGGGCGTCTGCACCAACTCCGCGTGCGCTCCGCCGACCTGCTCCCCGACCTGCTCGGACGGGAACGTGTGTGGCTCGTCCCTGGACTGCGCGTCGGGCGTCTGCACGAACGCGAGGTGCGTCGCACCGGCGTGCTCGCCGGCATGCCAGGACGGTCACGCCTGCGGCGCGAACGGCGACTGCGCATCGGGGACCTGCACCGCCGGGAGCTGCGCGCCCCCTGCCTGCGCCCCGGGCTGCTCCGACACGAGCGCGTGCGGAGCAAGCACGGACTGCGCGTCCACGGTCTGCACGAACGGTAAGTGCGCGTCCCCGCCCTGCGCGCCGATATGCGGACAGGGCAACGTCTGCGGTGCGATCGGAGACTGCGCGTCGGCCGTCTGCACCGCTGACAAGTGCGCGCCGCCGACGTGCGCGCCGTCATGCCCGGGCGGCCACGGCTGCGGGGTCGGCAGCGACTGCAGCTCGGACGTGTGCACGGCGGGGATGTGCGCGCCTCCTGCCTGCGCGCCGACCTGCGCGACGGGCAACGTGTGCGGCGAGAGCTCGGACTGCCTCTCGGGCGTATGCACGAACGGCACATGCTCGGCGGCAGCGTGCTCCCCCAGCTGCCCCGACACTCACGCGTGCGGGCTTCCGACCGACTGCGCGAGCGGAGTGTGCACCGCCGGCAAGTGCGCTTCACCTGCCTGCGCGCCGACGTGCGCCGACGGAAACGTGTGCGGCGCGAACACGGACTGCGGCTCCGATGTGTGCACCGCCGGGAAGTGCGTCGCGCCCGCCTGCGCGCCTGTCTGCAACGACGGTGCGGGCTGCGGAGCGAGCGCGGATTGCGCGTCAGGGATCTGCACGGCCGGGAAGTGCCACGTACCCGCGTGCTCGCCGACGTGCGGAGCGGGGGTGGCCTGCGGAGCGAACACGGACTGCGACTCGGGGACATGCACGAACGGCAAATGCGTCGGGTGCAAGGTCAACGCGGACTGCACGTCCAACAGCTGCAGCGGCGCCCCGACCGACGTCTGCTGCACGGCAGGCATGAGCGGCTGCAGCGGCACGTGCACGAACGAGCAGACCGATAGCAGCAACTGCGGCGGCTGCGGGATCGTCTGCGGAGCGGGGACGTCCTGCGCGAGCGGGATCTGCCAGTGCCTCGCCGTGACCTCCGACCTCTTCGCGTACTACACGTTCGACGCGACGCTCGCGGACTTCAGCGGAAACGGGCACACGGCCACCGGCTCCAACCTCGCCTCGGTGGGCGGGAAGATCGGGACTGCCTATGGCTTCGACGGCTCGAACTCGATGGTCGAGCTGAGCGGCGTCGCCGGGACGTTCAGCGGCGCGAGGAGCTTCTGCGCGTGGGTCAACCCGGCCGCGACCACGCAGACGTTGCCGGTCTTGGAAGTGGGCTACACCTTCACGACCTTCGCCGACGGCGACATGTTCAGCCTGAACGGCTCGCAGGCGGGGACGGGCCTGTGCGGCGAGACCGCGTCGGTGCCGTTCCTCGATCACTGGGCGGCGGGGTGCTACCTCGGTGGCAGCGCGGCTCCGGCGAACGCGTGGAGCTTCGTCTGCTGGACGTGGGACGGGCAGTCGGCGCTGACGACGTACGTGAACGGCACGCCGAAGGTGTCGGCCGGCGCCATGTACGGCTACCCGATCGACACGATGTACATCGGCGCGAACACCATCGGAGGCTCGACGACCTCTGCGTGGTTCAGCGGAGACATCGACGAGGTCGGGATCTGGACCTGCGCGCTCTCCGCAGCGAACGTGTCCACCCTGTACAACAACGGCGCGGGCTTCAGGCCGTAAGCTCGACGAGCCCGGCTCGGGCGCGCTCAACAGCTGCAGAGCCCTCCGGGCGACGGTGCCGGCGTGCCGTGACGATTTCGTGCGACCTGGGACGAGCGAGGTCCTCTTCCACAGCGAGGGAGCAGACAGCGTGCGGCGGCGTCGCGCGTGTCCCTCGATGTCCTCGCTGATTCACAGGAGAAAACGACGATGAAACCGTGGGTTTGGGTTCTGGCTGCATCTCTCGCGATGGGTTCGATGGCGTGTAGCTCGAGTGCAGGAGCGACTTCGTGCGGCATGCTCGACGAGTGCTGCTCGTCCGGCGGCTTCCCGTCCGAGCTGTACTCCGCCTGCAACAGCCAGGGGGCGGCCCAGGACGAGCCCGCGTGCAACGCGGCGCTCCAGGGCTATTCGAGCTACTGCGGCAGTGACGGCACGAGCGCCGGTTCGGGCGGCACCCTCACCGCAAGCTGCATGTCGCTCGCGAGCTGCTGCACGACCGCAGGCATCGGCGACCTGGCCGTGGCGCAGTGTTACTCCACGATGGGCGCGAACGACCCGTCGATGTGCAACGCGGCGATGTCGTCGTTGTGCGGGGGTGGTGGGGGCGACGACAGCTCCGATGGAGACGCCGGTACGGAAGGCGAAGACTCCGGGTTCTAGGTGACACCGGAGGTCGCCGCGTGCGGTGCCACCCTCACGGGAACCCTGGCACCGGCGTGGCGGTGAGCTCGTTCCCCACACCTCCGTTGCCGAGCTGGCCTCCCGTGTTGGTCCCCCAGCAAGACAGCGCGCCGCCGGCGACCGCGCAGGCCGAGGTGTGCCCGACGGCGATGTCCGTGACGTCCTTGCCGAGCCCCGTGACCGCTACGGCGTAGGGCGCCGTGTAGAGAGTGCTGAGGGTCGCGTTGCCGAGCGCGTTCGAGCCCCAGCACCACGCGCCCCCGTTCACGATGGCGCACGCGGAGTTGTAGCCGACGGCGACCTTCGTGGCGCCGCTGACGAAGCCCGGGTCCATCTGCACCTCGACGGGCGACGTGCTCGACTGGCACGTATTGTTGCCGAGCTCGCAGTCGCCGCCGTACCCCCAGCAGTAGATGTTCCCCGCGGTCGTCGTCACGCACGTGGAGAACCAGCCTGCCGACAGGCTGTTGGCGCCGGTGATGCCGGGCACCGGCGTCGGGGTGGGGTTCGCACTCGGAGAGCTCGTTCCGAGCTGCCCGAGCGAGTTGTCGCCCCAGCAATCGACCGTACCGCCGCTCAACAGCGCGCACGCGTAGTCGAGCCCTACGGACACCGCGGTGACACCGCTCGTCAGCGTCGGAAGGGCCACCGGCGTCTTCACCGGGCCTCCTCCGGTGCCGACCGTCCCGTCACCGATCTCGCCGTACGAGTTGTCGCCCCAGCAGTAGACGGCGCCTGCCGCCGAGAGCGCGCAGGCGCCGAGACCGCCGGCCGAGACACTGGTGAACCCGATGCCTGCGGGGAGACTGACGGCGACCGCGTCGTCCACCGACGAGGCTTGCTGGCCATCCCCGAGCTCTCCCGAAACGTCGATGCCCCAGCACTGGACCTGCCCTCGCGCCACGGCGCACGCGAACGGCTCGTCCGGGCTCGCCGAGACGGCCGTCGTTCCGTTCGTCAGCAACACGCTGCCGGTCTCGACCGGGGCGAGGGTCGAGGTCATCGCGCCGTCTCCGAGCTCCCCGAAGTCGTTCCGTCCCCAGCAGGCGGTCAAGCCCTGCGACGTCACGGCGCACGCGAAGCCGTTCGACTCGTCGCCCCCGATCGTCACCGACACCGCGTCGATCGCGCTCGTCGTGATCACTCCGTTGGACGGGAGCGCGACGGGGACGGGGGTCGTCGCGACCGCGGCGGTGAGTCCCCAGCAGGCGATGCCGCCCTTCTCGGTCACGACGCACGGGGCGTTGCCTCCGCTGAGGACCTTCGCAGGGCCGGGCAGCCCCGCGACCTGCACGGGGACGCCGCGCAGGTAGCCCATCTCCCCGTGCACGTCGAGATCCGGGGCCAGTCCGTTGCCGAGCTGGTCGTCGTCGGCGACGCCCCAGCACCAGACAGTGCCGTCGACCTTCAGCGCGCAGACGCTCTCCGGCCCTGCCGCAACGGCCTCTACGCCGCTCGTCAGCTCCATGACGTCCACCGGGAGCGGGCTCGTGCTGAGCTGGGTGTCCCCCTGCCCGAGCTGGCCCTGCCCGCCGTATCCCCAGCACTCGACCCCGCCCGTCCCCGTCACTGCGCACGCGAATGTCGCGCCGCCGGTGAGGCTCGTGACGCCCGTGAGCCCCGTGACGGCGACCGGAGCCATGCTGCCGCCCGTCGTTCCGTTTCCGAGCATGTCGGGGCCGCCGTAGCCTCCCCAGCACATCACGGCGCCGCCGGTGACGATCGCGCAGACGGTGTCGAGACCGACCGCGACCGAGCTGGCGCCGGTCACGCCGACGACCGGCACCGCCGTGATGCTCGACGAGGTGACCCCCACGGGGTCCCCTTCGCCGAGCGTGCCCCAGCACCACACACTCCCGTCCTGCTTCACCGCGCACGCGGAGAAGAAGCCCGCCGAGATCTGCGCGACATCCGCCGTGAGGTTCGTGACGGGGACCGGCGTCTTCTGGATCTGCGTCGTCGAGCCGTTCCCGAGCTCGCCGACCTCACCGTCGCCCCAGCACCAGACCGCACCCCCCGATGACGCGTCACCGCCGCTGACGAGCGCGCAGGCCGTGCCGGCGCCGACGGAGACCTGGGTCGCCGGCGCAGGCAGCCCCGTGACCGTCACGGGCGCCGCGCTCGACGTCGTCGTCCCGTCGCCGAGGTCGCCGTAGAAGTTGTTTCCCCAGCACTTGACGACTCCGTCGAGCGTGATCGCGCACCAGCTGCCGAAGCCGAAGCCCGAGCTGACCGACAGCGCCGCTGTGCCGGGGAGGGCGGCTCCGTCCTTCTCGGCGTCCGTCGCGACGTCCTTCTTCCCGGCGTCCGGAAAGACAAGCACGAGGTCCGGCGCATCCTTCCCCGCGTCCACGCCGTCCACCTCGCTCCCCGGAATCCCGACGAGCGCGTTGCACGCCCCCGTGAGCGCGGCGCATGCCGTGGCGGCCAGAAGGCGTGCGCGCGCCCGCCTCACCGGAACGTCCCTCCGACCACCACCACACCGTCCCCTCGGATCCCTACGGTCGCCGGAGCCTTCGGCCGCGTGAACCACAGCACCGCGCCCGTCGCGAGCAGCGCGCCCCCCGCGACGAAGCTCGCCGTCGACACCACGCCGGCGCTGTGGGCCGCGGTCCACGACGGATACGCGGCCGACGTGCACTTGCCGTTCGGACACCCGGGCTTGGCCGCCGACCAGTCCGAGATGGCCGCGACGCCGAACGCGGCACCGACGCCGACGCCGACGAGCCCCAGGCCCCCGGCGACGGCCGCGGCAGGCGTGTGCCAGCGCGGACCGTCTCGCGGCGGAGCCGTCGACGCGGACACGAGAGGAACGAACGCGGGGACAGTGACGCTGGCGTGCTGTGCCTCGGCCACGGCGGAGAGCTGCAGAGTCCACGGGACGTACCCTGGCGCGGTCGCGGCGACCACGTGCGACCCGGGATCGATGGGGAGCGGAGCGCCCAGGGCAAGACGCGACAGCGGCGAGCCGTCGACCGTCACGACCGTCCCCTCCGGGGCATCTGTGGGCAGCGTGACGAGCAGGTAGGGCAAGCGCGGCTCGAGGACCGTGATCTGCTGCGCCGCGAGCGAGTGTCGGTCCCCCCTGCCGTCGCGGAGCGCGACGCTGAGGGCGTCGTGGTACTCGACCCACGCCGTCGCGAGCTTGCCCTGGCGCTCGTGGCACACCGCGAGGTTCAAGAGGGTGCCTCCGCCGGGGTCGAGTCGCTGGCTCTCGGCGAGGAGGAGGCAGGCTTGCGCCACGTCCCCGGCGGCGAGCAGGTCTCGCCCGCGGTCGAACAGCGACTGCGCCTGCGTCGAGCGCGCCTCGTCCGGGTCTGCCGCGCGAGAGGGTGCGGCACCGAGGACCACGGCGAGGACGACGGGGAGGGCCGGCGTGAGGTGCAGGTGTCGGCGTCGGAGGGGCCAGGGCCGGGACACTTCGCGCAGGCTATCATGTCTCGCGCGCTCCCCCGCCCTCCGCCGAGGTCACTTCGGGTCGAGGTAGTCGCATGCGACGAGGTTCCGACCGTGGAGCCACCGGAACGACCCGATCCAGGCGTCGAGCACCGACCGCGCGTACGCGTCGCCGTAGACCTGGACGAACGCGATCGAGCCCGTGCCCGCGCAGATCGGGATGAGGACGACCCGCTCCTCCACCTTCGTGCCGGTCACGCGCCACGTGCGGTCGATGCCCGCGCCGAGTGGCGTGTCGACCGGGCCTCCCGCGAGCCGCTCCGCGTGGTGACCGTACTTGGCCGCCTCCGCCGCGAAGCCGTCCTGCACCTCGGTGAACGTCCGCTCGTTCTGCTCGTCGCTCGCGATGCGAAGCGAGAACGCGAGCCCGCCGCTGACGAGCACGTCGTCTCGCTGCACGAGGAAGTCGACGTCCTTCCCTCCAGCCGTCGCCGCCATCCCCGGCGCGACGCGGCCGGTCAGGCCGAGCCAGTCGTTCACGTACACGTCCCCCTGGAGCGTGCCAGCCTTCGGCTCGGGCAGGATGACGCGCGGCGGGATCTTGAGGTCGGTCAGCGGCTTCCTGTGCGCCTTCGGGCCGACGAGAGAGAACAGCCCCTGCAGCTCGGCGCGCTCCGCCTCCGCAGGCACGCCGCGGACGAACGCGACGAGATCTCCGTGACGAAGGACGCGCGTCTTTGCGCCGATGGCGTAGTCGTCGCTCGTGAGGCCGAGGGCGTTGTCGTGCCAGCACGCCTCGCTGCTCGCGAGCGCCTTCTCCATTTCCTGCGCGTCCTGCACGGTGTCCCACGCGCTGACCCACGCCATCGCGAGCTTGCGGTCAGGGCCGACGAAGACGCCGAAGCGCCCCCCGGCCCAGCCTGCCGCCGCGGTCTCCGCTGTCTCGGGGTCCATGCAGCGCGAGAGCAGGATCCGGGTGTCGAGCTCGCCGAGGCTGTCGGTGGCGGCGACCGTGTATCCAGGCGGCGGCTTCGGGTTGGCGATGTGCCGCGGCTGCTCGTTGGCCAGGTACTTCTCGGGGTGAAGGATCTGGGCGGTGCTGCTCGGGGGGTTGTCGTAGACCTTGTCGACGAGCGGAAACCCGCCGGCGCGATAGACGTCCGAGACGAAGAGCATGCCCTCTTCGTAAGGGAAGGTGAGGCGCTTCCTCGTGACCTCCAGCGCGTGGTCGAGCTTGTTGTTCCTCTCTCCGCGCGTCACGGTCGCGAGCGGGACCCGCTTGGTCGCCTCGACGATGCGTCGGAGCGTGCGCCCCACCGGCGCCCCGGCTTCCGTGCCGACGGCCGCCCCCATCGCGACCATCGCGTCCCCCTCCATGAGCGCGAGGTGCGCGAGCGCCTCGTCCGAGTCTGCGGTCTTCTTCGGGACCTTGAGCTTCTGGTGCTGGAGCGCGTGCTGGATCTCGTGGGCGAGCACGGCGCGCTGCTCGAAGAGGTCGTCCTCCGAGTGGAGGCTCACGATGGGGACGAACACGCGGTCCTGGGCGGGGTCGTAGAAGCCGGCGACCTGCTCCTTCAGCACGTCCTCGGTCGACGCCACCTGACCGCGCTTGTCCGGCGTGGGCATGAAGTCGAAGCCCAGGAGAAAGGCGTTGTCGGAGCTGAGCCCGCCGCGTGCGCTTGCGTCCGGCGCGGGGTCCTCGCCCGAGAAGAGCTCCCTGGTGAAGTCGGCCCGCGCGAGGCGGGTGACCGCGACCGGCTTCGTGGGCGAGAGCTGGCGCCCCACGCTCACGTCGCGGACGATGTCGTCGATCGACGCGTCGGTGAGCTCGAACGTCTTGGTGCCGACGGCGCTCGTGAGCGCGCCGTGGCCCACGGGACCGTGCGTCGGCGCGCCGAGCTCGCACGCCGCGAGGAGCAGCGCGCCAAGGGACAGAGGCAGCAGAGGATTCGGGAGGTGCGATCGAGTGTTCATGCGAGCCCCGTCAGAACTCGCCGGCCCAGTAGCGTGGCTTCACGGCGGCCGTGGCGGCGGGGCCGGGCCCCTTCGGCTGGAGGTCGAACTCGGTCCGGGTCCGGTTGCCGAGGACGATCCCGCCGACGACCATCGCGACGCCGCCGACGAGCACGCCGATGCCGACGGGCGTGAGCGTGGAGGTGCTGCTCCCTGTCTGGTTTCCGTTGCCGTCGATCGTCGGGCTGCTGCCCGAGGCGAGCCCGGCGATCAGCAGCGTGGCGCCGGTGACGGCGGTGAGGCTCCCGACCACGTCGAGCGCGATGGCGGCGCTGTGCGGCCCGCTCTTGCCTGGCTTCACCGTGAGATCGACGTCCCCCTTCATGTCGGTCACGCTGAACCTCTTCGCGCCGGGAAAGTCGCCCGACGCCACGAACTCCTCGCCGCGGCTCCCGTCGATCACCTGATCGCACGGCGAGACGCACACCGGCGTATCGTGCGCCAGGACGACGCCGTAGCCTCCCACTGTCCCGTATTGCACCGAGTGGCTGAGCACGCTCACCGGCGTCGGGCTGTCGATGTGCAGCCGCACGACGCCCTTCTCTCCCAGCTCTGCGCGCGGCGCCGTCACCGGCACCGGAGCGGCCGGCGCCGCACCCGCATACCCGGCGCCTGCGCTGCCGGGCTGCGTGGTCTGCGTCCTCGGAGCGAACTTGTCGCGCTCGACGTCCGAGACCTGCGCCCACGGGATGACGCGCGGCTCGGTCTTGCCCATCTCGATGACCTTGACGCTCACGCCCGGCTCCGACGAGACGACCGTGCCGCGGATGTGCCCTCCGTTCTTGAGGGTCACCTCGTCGTTCCCCGTCGGAGCGTCCGCCGCGTAGGCGACGCTCGAGAAGGCGACGGACGACAGGAGCGCGGAGAGAAGCAGCGCGTGACGGAGGGCGGATGGACGCATGACGGAAAACCTCGGCTCGAACAGTGGAAGGTCGCGCAGCTGGTGGCTGCAGCTTGAAGAGCCCGGGGCGCGCCCGCGGTCGCATGAATTTCTCAGAATTCTCACGTCGCTTCCGGCGAAGCGCCGTCCACGCCGTGAGAATTCGACGGGGGAGCGCGGCCGCTCCCCTCGACCCTGTCGGAATTCTCCCGGCGTCGGTCCCCAGCCGGGAGTGCTTCGGGCGACGGATCAACTCGATTCGAGTGGGACGGCGGGACGGCGAGACGGCTGGAACCCATCCACGCGTCCCGCCGTCTCAGCGTCCCAGTGCAGCGGCGATAGCTGGTGGGCCCGCGTGACGGCCACAGACGGCGAGGGCGACCTTCCTTCCGCGAGAAGTAGCTGCCCTTCTCACTCTCGCGAGCCAGAGAGGACCGATTTCCCGTGGCACGCTCATCCCACGGGCGCTCGTTGCGCCGAGAGCCGCACTGGCCGCTCCGCGCTCCCGTCGCGCGGTCATCCCGCGGGCGCTCGGCATGCCGACCTCCCGCGGCGCGCTCATCCCACGGGCGCTCGGTGTTCCGAGAGGCGCGCTCGGCACTCCGATCTCCCGTGGGACGTTCGTCCCATGGGCGCCCGGTGCTTCGAGGGGCGCGGACCTCGTGCCTCGGGCGTCTCTCGGCACTCCGACTTCCCGTGGGAGGCTCGTCCGATGGGCGCACGGCGCGTGAAAAGCCGCCGTCGGCATGCCTCGGGCGTCTCTCGGCCGTCCGACTTCCCGTGGGATGCTCGTCCGATGGGCGCACGGCGCGTCAAGAGCCGCCGTCGTCATGCCTCGGGCGTCTCTCGGCCGTCCGATTTCCCGTGGGATGCTCGTCCCAGGGGCGCCCGGTGGATCGACGTCCCGTGGGAGGCGCGTCCCACGGGACGCGGTCAGTTTGCGCGCCTCTGCGCCGGTTCTTCGCGTGGTACTCGAGAGGAGTTGGAGCGCGGGGCCGTTCGCGGGCACCGACGAAATCGTCGCGAAGTCGTCGAGAAGGGATCAATCTTCCGCCCCGACGCCATTGCCAGGGGGTGGACCAAGCCCTCCCGAAGACGGTCTCGCTGGCGCTAACCCCTTACGGCTCCTCGCCCGCGGTGACCGTGACCCGAATCCGAACCTTCATCGACGAGTACTACGACCGGCTCTGGCGGGTTCTTCGCCGGTACGGCGTGCCAGAGGCGAACGTGGAGGATGCCGCGCAGGAGGTGCTCCTCGTCCTCGCCAGACGCCTCGAGGACGTGAGCCCGGGGAGCGAGTGGGCCTTCGCGTATTCGACGGCGCGGCGTGTGGCGGCGGACCGACGTCGCATGGATCGCGCGCGCCCTCGGACCGAGGGGAGCGAGCCTCTCGCCTCGATCGCCGATCCACGGCAGAGCGAGGCTGCCGCACGGGCGGACGACTGTCGCGAGCTCGACGCCCTGCTCGACGACTTGCCGGACGAGCAGCGCGAGGTCGTCGTCCTGGTCGAGCTCGTGGGGATGACCATGGGCGAGGTCGCGCAGCTTCTGGGGGTCCCGCCTGGGACCGTGGCGTCTCGCCTCCGTCGGGGGCGCGCCCATCTCGAACAGTTGGTCCGGTCGAACAGCGAACGCATGGAGCAGAGTCGTCATGAGTGATCACACGGAGCATCTGAATCGCCTCTTCAAGTCGGCCTCGACGGAGGCACCGAGCGCCGCGGCGAAGGCTCGCGCGATCGCGACGATGGCCAGGGTCACGTCGGCCCCTGCCGTGCCGGCGACGCGCGTGGGGCTGAAAGGTCTCCTCGGGCCGCTCTCGGCGGTGCTGTGCGGCATCGCCGCAGTGGCTCTGGTTTCACACCGCATCGCGCGTGTGCAAGGCGTCGAATCCGTGACGCCGCCCTCGGATGTCGTTGCGTCGTCGCCGGGCGGCGCGACGGGCCACGGCCAGAGCCGCGCGGCTCCAGGCCCTCTGCCCCTGCCGACGGATCCTCGCGCGGCCGCCGCGCGCGTGGTCGATCAGTGCAGCTCGATAGCCCTCCCCGACGAGCCTCCCGCGGTCTGCTCGACCGACGGGGCCCCGCTCTTGCTCACGATCGTGAACACGTGCAGCACCGAGCCCGTCGACCTCTACTGGGTGACCTTCTTCTGCGAGGAGCGGTTCTTCAAGCAGATCGCGCCGGGCGAGAGCGTCTTTCAGGCCACGTACGACACCCACCCGTGGCGCGTGCGGGACCATGAGACCCACCGACTTCTCAAGGAGATTGCTCCGACGGGCACCGCGGGGACGCCGTTCGGGCCTGTCGTTCAGGCCGAAGAGCTGAACCGGCACGTGGTGGTCACACCGCTCGACCACGCCGAGGAGACCCGGCCGCGTTGTTCTGAAGGCGGGGGACATCCGGAAGTGCTCGAGGTCGTGAACGCGCGCGGAGACGAAGCGACCGATCTGTACTTCGTCGATGGGGAGTGCACCGAGGTCTTCTTCACCCGCCTTCAGCCCGGCGAAGACCTGAGGCGGCCGTCGTATTCCAATCAGGCATGGCGACTGCGAGATCATGCGACGCAACGTCTCCTCAAGGACCTTGCGCCAGCGGCGCCGTCCACGGGCGCAGCGGCTCCGGAGTCGAAGAAGCCGGTCGCGGCGAGCACGAAGTCCAGGCGGGAGTTTGTCGTGAGCGACCGCGATCACGACGTCGAGAGCGAGAACCGGTGCTCCGAAGCCGGGGAGTCGATCGAGCTCAGTCTGGTGAACGACCGGTCGGACGCGGTCGAGCTGTACTGGCTCGATTACGACTGTGAAGAGGTGTCGAAGGCCAAAGTCGAGCCGGGCCAGCGCTGGACTCACGCAGCGTCGGACGCGTACCGCTGGCGGGTGCGCGACGCCAGGACGCAGGCCCTGGTAAAGGAGTTTGCCGCGAATCCGGATCCTCTCGGGCAACGGCTGCTCGTGACGGTCCCGTGAGCAACCCTCTCACCCCAGGAAGCGCTGCAGCGTCAGGTCGAGCCGGCTCTCGAGGAGGCGGATGACGCTGTCGCACTCGGCCGGCTTCAGACGCGCCGTCTTCGAGAAGGCGTCGCGAGTTCCCTTGAGGAGGTGCTCTCGCGCCGCCTGGATCCAGCGCGCGGCCGTGGCGCGGTGAACCTGGTAGGTCGCGCCGAGGTCGTCGATCGTCATGCCTTCGAGGAAATGCTGGCGGAGGACGTTCCGGTCGCGCGGGTCGAGGTCGCCGACCGCCGCGCGGAACGCCTCGCGGAACGCCTCCCCGTAGAGCGCCTTCAGGTACTGGAGATCCGCGTCGCCCCCCGCAGCCTGCAGCTCGGCGAGGCGGTCTTCGCTCACGACCGGCCTCTTGGCCGCGCGTTGACTGATCTTCACCGCCGCCCGCGTCGCGGTCACGCGGAGCCATCCGCGGAGGTCCCCGTGCCCTCGGTACTCCGCCAGCTTCGGGCGCGTGCCGTCCGCTCCGATGAGGAGGTCCTGCCTCAGCGCCTGCGTGACGTCGGCGACCGCGTCGTGGGGGAGCCTCGTGCGCTGGGCGGCGCGCTCGATCTCGACGACGAACTCCGCGTCGAACGCGCGAAGGGCTGCGGGGACTCTCCGCACGCAGGCGCACGCGAGGTACAGCGAAGCCAGCTCGCGCTCCCCCGGCGCCGCGTCCTCGCGCTCGCGCTCCGCGACGTACGCACGGAACACGTCGTCCGCGACCCATTCGGTCGGCCACTTGCCGTGCGCAAGGACGGGCTCGAGGCTCGGCCGACTCTCGCGCGGCGGTCGCATTCGACGAGTCTACGACGAAGGGCGGCAGGGTTGGCACGAAGTGCAGGAGGGCGACTGCTGCTAGTCTGGGCGCCGATGGTCGACGCCTCCTCCTCGAGCCCCGACGGCTGTCCGGATGCCGAGCGGCTCGTCGAGTTTGCTCGCGGGCTGCTCGTGGGGGAGTCCCACGAGATCGTGCTCGACCACGCGCGAGGGTGCGAGGCGTGCGGCGTCATCCTCGCCGCGTTCACGCAGGTCAAGGTGGCCCGCGCCGAGCCGGTGGACGCGGCCCGCGCGGTGGACGCCGTCGCAGACACCGCGTTCGCCTTCGGGCCGGTCACGACCGCGTTCCCGCTCGCGTCGAGCGTCCAGCTGGGCGACCTCGTCGACCAGAAGTACCGGGTGAAAGGGCTGGTCGGGGCGGGCGGGATGGGGGTCGTCGTGGCGGCCACGCATGTGCAGATCGGCCGGAGCGTGGCGCTCAAGTTCATGCGACCGGAGGCGTGCAAGTCCGCCGAGGGGGTGGCACGGTTCATCCGGGAGGCGCGTGCATGCGCGCAAATCCAGAGCGAGCATGTCGCGCGTCTGCTCGACGTCGGGACGCTCCGCGGGGGAGAGCCATACATGGTCATGGAGCTCTTGACCGGCTCCGATCTCGCCGATCTGATCCGCACGCGCGGGCCGCTCCCGGTCGAGGATGCGGTCGACTACGTCCTCCAGGCGGGCGAGGCCGTCGCGGAGGCCCATGGCCTCGGCATCGTCCATCGCGACCTCAAGCCAGCGAACCTGTTCCTCTCTCGACGTCCCGAGGGGAGCCCCCTCGTCAAGGTCCTCGACTTCGGTATCTCCAAGCTCACCGCGGACGCGGCGGACGCGGGCGTCGGGCTGACGAACAGCGGTGCGGCGGTCGGGTCACCTCGATACATGTCCCCCGAACAGCTGAGCAGCCCGCGAGACGTGGGCCCGCCGGCGGACATCTGGGCGTTCGGCTGCATCCTCTACGAGCTGCTCACCGGCGAGGCTGCGTTCGGCGGCGAGACGATGCACTCGGTCGCGGTCGCGATCGCGACGAAGCCGGCGCCCAAGGCGAGGGCCCGTCGCGCGGACCTGCCGCGCCTCGTGGACGAGGTCATCGCGAGCTGTCTCGAGAAGGATCCGCGCGTCCGGATTCAATCGGTGGCCGACCTCGCGCTGCGGCTCGGCCCGCTCGCCCCTCCATCGTCGCGCGTCTCGATCGACCGCATCTGCCGGCTCACCGGCCGCCCGCCTCCGGTCGAGGAGAAGCCAGCACAGGGACGTACGCGCGTGGGGCTGATCGCGGGCGTCGTCGCCCTGCTCGGGGTCGGCGCCGCCGTGCTCGTCTCCGCGACCCATGACCCTCGCCCGGCCGCCGCGCCGCCGGGCTCTCCCGCTGCGGACCAGGCTCCGACACCGTCTGGCGATCGCGCAGCGGCCTCCGTTCCGGCCGCGGCTGCGCCGAGTGTGCCGGCCGAGTCTGCTTCGGCCCCGGAGCCGCGTCCGAGCTCGATCCCCGACGTGGCCGTCGTGCACGCGGAGACCGCCGCGCCCTCGCGGCACCGGCCGGCACCGAGCGCCGTCGGCTCGAGTGTGCACCCCGTCGCGACCGTCGTGGTTCCCCCTCCGCCGCCGAGCGTCCTTCCCGCGCCGTCGAGCGTCTCGTCGATGCCGAGCGTCCTCCAGGACAGGAAGTAGCGCGACTACGGCGGCAGCCTCCAGAGGCGGACGGTCTTGTCGCACCCGCACGAGGCGGCGAGCGCTCCGTCGGGCGACACCACGATCGCATCGACGGGGCCCACCTCTTCATGGGCTCCGAGCGTCGCCTGGACCTCGCCCGACTCGAGGCTCGCAAGCTGCACGGCCGGTCCAGCGATGAGCAGTCGCTTGCCGTCGGGCAGCAGCGTGAACGCTCCGGGCTTGAGAGCGCCGATGCCTCGGCCTTTCGGCTTGGCTTGCCCGGTGTCGAAGGCCAGAAGGCCGTCACCCGGCCCGGCACTGTAGGCAGAGCGGCCGTCTTCGCCGAGCTGCCCAGCTCCGACCGCGAACCGAGTGGTGCTGCGCATCGGCTCCGCGCCCGTCTTCCAGTCCCAGAGGCGGACCGTCTTCTTGACGCCGAGGAGCACGCGCTGACCGTCGCTCGAGAGGGTGGCGAACGTGATGCCCGAAGGCTCGCGGAGGGTCGCGAGCGTCTTGCCGCGCTTCAGGTCGTGAATCCGGATCTCTGTGGCCTGGTAGGGGATCACCGGGGTCTTTCCACGGAGGATCAACAGGAGCCTTCCGTCGCGGGACCACTCGACGCGGCTCACTCTCTCGGCCTCATCGAGCGTCTCGACCACGGCGCCGTTTGCAGAGCTCAGGATCGAGACCCCGTGCTCGGCCGCTGCGACGAGCAGGGCGCCGTCCGGTGAAGCGGACACCGACCTGTGGAATCCGTCACGAACGAAGCGCTGGGTCCCGGTCGGCAGGTCGAAGACGCGGAGGGCATCGTACCCAGCCCCCGCGACACCCCCGCGCACGAAGGCGACGGCGCTCACCCGACCCTCGTGGTGCAGCACGTGAAGCTCGGCGGCCGCGGCGTCGGGCAGGATGTCGCGAGCGGGGCGTGCCTTCTCGTCCGCCCACCGTCCGTCCCGCGCGATGTCGCCCGCGCCGAAGGACATGACGAACGCCTTCGGCGGGAGCTGTCGCGTCTGCTGCCTCATCACGTCGAGCGTCGCCGGGGACGACAGGTAGAACGTCGTGAGCTCCGCCAGCGCCGAGAGATCCCGCGGAAACCGCGTGATCGGGTTGTTCTCGAGACGAAGCACCTCGAGCCTCGCGAGCCGGCTCACGGCCGCGGGCAGCTCCGTGATCCGGTTGTCGTGGGCGATCAGTCTCCGGAGAGCCACGAGGTCGAAGATGACCGAAGGGAGCTCTTCGAACGCGTTCTTCTCGAGGTGAAGCTCCTCGAGGTCGACGAGAGAGGAGAGCTCCGCCGGCAGTGACGCCAGCGAGTTCTTCTCGAGCTCGAGCAACCGGAGGCGGGTCAGCGCTCCGATCTCCGGCGAGACCGTCTCGAGCCGACAGCCCCACAGGTAGAGGCGTTCCAGCTTGCGGAGCTTGCCGATGCCCGCCGGCACCGATCCGAGCGGGTTCATGCCGAGCGACAGCGCGCGCAGGCTCTCGCATGAAAAGAGCGCGTCCGGGAGCGAGCGCAGGCGGCAGTTGCGGAGGCCGAGCGACTCGAGCGCGGGGAGCACCGGGAAGCCTTCGAGACTGAGCTTCGGGTGCTTGTCGAGATCGAGGACGACGAGCTTCTCGAGCTCCGCGAGGCGCGGGGACAGCGTCGTGAGCGTTCCCCCCTTGATCGTCAGCTGCCTGAGCGCCCGCAGATCGAAGAGCGCGTCCGGGAGCTTGGTGCCCGCGACCTCGAGGGTCAGGCTCTCGACGCCGAGCGGCGACTTGAGGGCTTCCGCGATGGAGCTGGAGTGCATGCCTCGTGGAACCCGGACCCGTCGACTCTCGAGCCGACCGATCGATCAGCCGCCCACGAGGTCCGCCGCGAACGTGGCCGCCAGACCCATGATCGTGTGCTGCGGGTTCACTCCGAGGTTCGTCGGGATCACCGACGCGTCTGCGACGATGAGCCGCTCCCACCCGTGCACGCGGCCGCGCGAGTCGACGACGCTCGTCCGCGGATCGTTCCCCATCACGCAGCCGCCGAAGAGGTGGCTCAGGATGGCGACGTAGCAGCGTGGATCGAGGGGCGCGTCGTCGAGAACGCCGATCTCGTCCTTCGTGAGCTTGAACGGCATCCCGACGATGCCCGGGATGATCTCCTTCGCGCCCGCCGCGAAGTGCTGCTGAGCGAGGAGCTTGACCCCTTTCCGAGCTCGCTCCATGTCGGCCGGGACCATGTCGTAGTGGACGACGGGGCGGTGTCCGAAGAGGGACGGGCTGATCGTGCCGACCGTCTCCGCGCGCACGGCGAGGCACCACATGGCGACGTGACGGAACTCCGCGAGGCGGCTCATGAGCAGCGTGCCTCCGCCCGAGAAGCGGCTCGCGACGAGCTCCGGCGGGATGGCGAGGGTCTCGAGCTTGAGGCCCGGGTCCTGCCGGAACGCGATGCTGGCCCACCCCTGAGTGGCGCCGACGTTCATGTCGATCGGGTCGTCGTAGCAACCGAACACGCCCGTGCCCGGGTGTGAGCGGAAGAACTTGCCGAGGGCCGGGCTCCGGACGCCCGAGCGGAGCAGGAGCAGAGGGGAGTGCGTGACGGAGGCCGCGACGACCACCGCCTTGCGCGCATGGATCCGGAAGCGCGTCCCCTCGGCGCGCGTCGTCGGGTGGACGAACCTCCCGGTGACCCCGACCGCGCGCGGACCGTCCGACATGACCCGATCGACGGGAGCGGACGAGACGATGAGCCCGCCGCGCGCGCGCGTCTCGGGGATGTAGTTGAGGTTCATGCTCTGCTTGCGACGCTTCGTGCAGCCTTGCAGGCACTGCCCGGCGCCCTCGCAGCCGCTCGTGTACCGGCGCATGTAGTGCGAGTCGGACCAGCCGAGGAGATCGCCGCCGCGCTTCGCGAGGATGTTCGAGCGCCCTCGCGAGGCCGGGGGGACCTCCTCCACGGTGATCTCACGCTCGACCCTGTCCTCCGCGGCGAGGACGCGCTGCTTGAGATCGCGGACGCCGTGCTCGGTCTCCCACTGCGCGAAGATGTCGTCGGGCGTGCGGACGCAGATGGCGCTGTTCACGACCGTCGTACCGCCCATCGTGCGCGCCTGCACCACGGGCCACAGCGCGCGCCCGCGCGCGACCTGAGTGCTCCAGTCCTCCATGAGATCGCGCATGCCACCGTACGCGCTATGCGGGTAGTCCTCCGGGTCGCGCCACGCCCCCGCCTCGACGATGGCGACGCTCGCGCCGCTGCGAGCCAGCGTCACGGCCGCCGTCGCGCCGCCCGCGCCCGAGCCGACCACGACGAAGTCCACCTCGGCATCGAGCTCGCGCTCGTCCTTGCCTCGAAAGGGGATGTGCCGCCCCGGGCGCGTGGCCACGCTCACGACGTCCTCCACGTCCCGGGGTCCGGAGGGAGGGGAGCCATCGCGAATCGCTCGCGGACCCGCGGGTGTGCACCCCACGCCATCCCGGCGGCGAACTTCACGAGGAAGATGCTCTGACGCACCAGGTAGATGGAGCTGTTGGCGATGCGGTCCGCGTGGAGATCCGCCTTCTCGGGCGAGAGCGCGAACGCGGGCAGCGGCACACCGACGGTGAAGACGGGGCTCAGGTGAAAGAGCAGGGCGCCCGCGACGATGCCGATCCAGACGATGGGGCTGGCCTCTCGACGGAAGCGCTCGAGGAACGCGTCGAGATCGCAGTCGTCGGCGCCGGGCATCAGCTCGGTGCGCGGATAGAGGAGGATGATCGCGGCGCGAACGAGCGGGGTCATGAGGGCGGCCGGGAGACTAGCAGCCCGCTGAACAGAAGGGAGCCGGCGGCGCCCCTCATCCGAAGATCACGGAACGATCACAGCTCGCGCGGAGGAGGTGTCGTACAGGTGGAGCATGGTGAGCCCACAGATCGTGGCGGAGCTGGAAGACGTGGTCGTCCGCTTTCGGAGGTTCTCGCTCGAGACCCATCCGGAGCTCGTCTGGGGCGTCGTCTCCGATCTCAACGGGGTGCGTGCGGTGGACAAGAAGCTCCGCGTCAGCCTGAAGAGTCAGGCGCGCGAGGCGTATGCGCTCCTCACGGTCCGGGCGGACGCCGGCGAAAGGCTACTCGTCGCGGGTGGGGCCGAGGTGATGCTGCCCGCAAGCGACGAAATCCTCACGCCGGTCTTCGACGCGATCATCGGAGATGTGCTCGTCGCGCTCGACGATTCGGCGCCGGCGACGAGAAGAGACTCCATGCCACCTTGACCCCGTGATTCTGCTCCGCTCGGGAGCTGTCAGGGCGTGCGCTTCCGGGACCGCAGGAACGTCACGAGCCGATCCAGGTCCTTCGGGGCCAGCGTGCCCGCGAACGCAGGCATGTTCGTGCCACCGTTCGAGATGCGGATGGTGAGGTCTTCGGGGGTGAGGAGATCGCCGATGCGCGAGAGGTCGGGTCCGCGTCGTCCACCGTGGCCGTCGATGAGGTGGCAGCTCAGACACCCCTTGTCGTGGAAGAGGACCGCGCCTTCGGCGACGGGGCCGGCGTTCACGCCGACGACGTCTGCGGTCAGTCGCGGCTCGTCGAACTTCGGCGACCACGGGGCCCGTGCGCCGAGGATCCAGAGCGATCCGATCATCACCACGGCCAGCACGACGATGGCGATCGCCCACGGGCGACGGCGCGCGCTTCGCTCCCCCTTGTTCGAGAGGAAGGGCGGAGCGAACAGGATCACGCTCACCGCGACCGGGGCGAGGATGATGATGTAGGTCTCGAGGCTCGACGGGGCGAGCGCGAGGACGGCGAAGTACCAGAGCAGGTACCAGTCGGGGCGCGGGTCCGCGTTGATGAGGCTGGGGTCGGGCGGCGCGCCAATCTCGGGCGGACCGACGAAGATCGCGAGCGCGAGGATCCCCATCGCCATCGCCACTCCGAAGACCACGTCGCGCCAGGCCGCGTCGGGCCAGAACGGCACGCCGTCCTTCGCGAGGTGCGCGTGGTATTTCTTCCGGTAGGTCCTGGGGTCGACCGGCTCACCCGCGACGGGCGGCTCCGAGATGCCGTGCCGGAGCACGAGCATCAGATGGAGGGCGAGCCCGCCGAAGATCAGCGCGGGGATCAGGAAGACGTGGATGACGAAGAAGCGGCTGAGCGTCGCGCCCCCGACGGTCGCTCCGCCGAGGATGAAGTGCGCCACGCGCTCGCCGATCACCGGCAGCCTCCCGGCCTGCTCCGCCCCGACGACGACCGACCACGTCGCGTTCTGATCCCAGCGCAGGAGCTGCCCCGTGAACCCCATGACCAGCGTCAGCCCGAGGAGAACCACGCCCGACAGCCAGTTCATCTCGCGCGGGAACTTGAACGTCCCCGCGAGGAACACCTGCGCCATGTGGATGCCGACCATCAGCACCATCGCCGACGCCCCGTAGTAGTGCATCCCGCGGAGCACGCGCCCGAACGGAGCGACGTTCGTGATGAAGAGGAGCGTCTCGTATGCCTGCGACGACGACGCGATGTAGGAGAACGCGAGCGTGATGCCGCTCAGGATCTGGATGACGAACGCGAACATCGTCGCGCTGCCGAAGACGTACCACCAGCGCGCCCCGCGAGGGACGGGGTGGCTCATCACGGGGCCGATCATCGACGAGAGGCCGAGGCGGTCGTCGATCGTTTCCCAGGTGGTCTTGAGGAGTTTCTTGAGCATGTCGGTGGGCGTCGTCATCGCCCGTCATCCAATGGGAATCGGATCGGTGCGGATCTCGACCTGCCCCGCCTCGATGCGGACCGGATACCGCGTGAGGGGATGTGGCGGGGGCCCCGCGGCGACCCGGCCGTCCTCGTAGTAGACGCCGCCGTGGCACGGGCACATGAAGAGGCGAGCCTGCTCCATCCAGCGGACGGGGCAGCCGAGGTGCGCGCAGTTGACGGAGAAGGCGACGAAGTTCGTCTGATCGATGCGGCGTAGCCACGCGGCGGTCTTCGCGGTGACGCCCGCCCACGGGAGCGGCGACGCATCGACGAACACCACGTTCACGGTCTCGCCGATCTTGAAGGCGTCGATCTTTCCGACCGCGCGCCACTCCGTCGGCTCGTCGCGAAAGATCGGCGCGACGACGAAGCCGACACCCGGCACCGAGATCGCCGCCCCGCACGCGACCCCGAGCCCGATGCTCATCTTTCCAAGGAGCTGGCGTCGCGCGATCTCGTGCGCGGTCGCGGGCGGTGCCACTGCGTGCTCGTCGCTCTCGGCGTCGGACGCGTTGCCATGCGCGGGATCGACCTTCGTCGGCGCGTCGTTCTCACTGGTCACGGCGCATCTCTCCAATCCATCCGACGATCGATACGACGAGCACCACCAGGCCGGCGACGAGCACGACCGGCGACGTGATGAGGCCCCAGAGAAAAAACGTGGCGCCGAAGGCGGTCGCTGCGGGGAAGTAGGTCGGGGCAGGGATCGTCGCGGGTCTGGGGATCCCCCAGTCGGCGCGGTCCCCACCCGCGGACGCCGCAGGCGCCGGCGTCTCCGCGAGCTCGGCGACCTCCGTAGACGCGGCGGTCACCACGGGCGCCGCAGGCTCGGCAGGAACCTCGCTGGCGCGCTTCTTCGTGCGCTTCGACACGTTGCCCGTCTTCGTCACCGGACGCCTCCCGCGGTCAGCGAGGGTCGCTCACCGACGTAGTAACGACCGAGGGACGCGAGGATCGCGCTCGCATAGACGAGGCACGTCGGCACCCACATCAGCAGCCCGCCGACCTCCTGGTCCGCCTTGCACGACAGTCCCCAGGTGCCTCGGAGGAGCGGCATGGCTCCGAGGGTATCGACCGGCATCGTGTACGCGGAGCACACCTCGACGGGCGACAGCGTCACGATGATGCCGAGGACCGTGCAGGCCGCGCACGCCGCGAACAGATAGAGGATGGCAGAGAGCGCCGGCATGCGATCGGACATCCGCGGCGCGAGGATGGGCCTCCAGAACGCGAGCCCCATGACGACGAGTGACGCCGTCTGGAACCACTGCACCGCGGGCACGGTCGCGGCGGCGTTGCAGAGCGGTCGCGCGTGCCAGACCCACATCGAGGCCACGCCCGCGAGCCAGGCGAGAGCAAGCCCGCGCGTTCCTCCCGCTCGAGACTCGTCCTTCTGGTCGGGATCATCGGTCTCGCGCGGCAACCCGAGCAGCACCAGCGGCGGGACGGCGAGCACGAGGATCAGGTGCTGGAGCATGTGCGCGCTGAAGAGGTAGCCGCGCGCCAGCACGCCGATCGGAGAGGCGAGGGCGAGGAAGAAGAACAGCACGGCAAGCGCGAACCAGACAGCCCTGCCGTCGAGGCCTCCTCCGAGCCGACGCACTCGGAAAGCGTACGCGCCTAGCGCGCCGACGCAGAGGAGGGGAACGGCGAGGCCAGGAGCCCACGCAGTGAGGAGCAGCTCGGTCGTGGTCACAGGACGTTCCTCAGGTAGACGACGCTGAACACGACGATCCAGACGACGTCGACGAAGTGCCAGTAGAGCCCCACCGCCTTCAGCGCCTGCGACGGCTTCTTGCCGAGGTCACCGAGGAACGCGAGCCGGAGGAGGATGCCGAGGGCGATCAGGCCGAGCGTGACGTGGAGGCCGTGAAAGCCCGTGAGGGTGAAGAACGTCGTCGTGAACAGGCTCGTGTTCACCGCGACCCCGTGCTCGAAGAGCTTCATGTACTCGTGTGCCTGGCCGCCCATGAAGACGAGGCCGAGCGCCAGCGTCGCCAGGAGATAGCCACGGAACGCAGCGCCGTTGCCGCTCGCCTGGTGCTTCTCCGCGAGGTGAAGCGTGCCGCTGCTGGCGAGCAGGCAGACGGTGAAGAGACCGGTCGTCTGGACGTCGAGCGCGGCGGCGGAGGCCTTGGTCGAGATGTTGAAGAAGACGTACGTCAGCACGAGCGCGACGAAGAACCCGGTCTCGGAGCCGATGAACGCCCACGCGGCGACGACGGCCTTGTCGGGATGCGGAGCCACGACGCCGGGCTTCGCGCGGGCCCCCTCGCTCGGCTCGACCCCTTCCGGGTGCTCGCCAGGATGGGACAGGTCCCACAGCGGGCGTCGGCTGCGGACGGGAGGGACGCGCTCGAAGTTGTGAGGCGACGGCGGGGAGCTCGTGGCCCACTCGAGGGTCCATGCGTTCCACGGGTTGTCGCCCGCCACCTTGCCGTGGCGCAGGCTGTCAACGACGTTCCACAGGAACACGATGACCGAGACCCCCATGATGAACGCGCCGATCGTCGACGCCATGTTCAGCTCGCCCCAGCCGGGGAGGTCGGGGTAGGTGAACACGCGGCGCGGCATCCCCATGATGCCGAGGAAGTGCTGGACGAAGAACGTGAGGTTGAAGCCGACGACGGTGAGCCAGAAGTGCGCGCGCCCCAAGCGCTCGTCGAGCATCCGCCCGCTCATCTTCGGGAACCAGTAGTAGGTCGCCGCGAAGATGGCGAAGGCCGTCCCTCCGAAGAGGACGTAGTGGAAGTGGGCGACCAGGTAATAGGTGTCGGTCACCTGCCAGTCGATCGGCGCGGCGGCGAACGTGATGCCGCTGAGGCCGCCGATGACGAACTCCATGAGGAACGCCGTCGCGAACATCATCGACGTCGTGAAGCGCAGCGCCCCTCCCCACATCGTCGCGATCCAGTTGAAGATCTTCACGCCCGTCGGCACGGCGATGGCCATGCTGCCGATGGCGAAGGCGAGGTCGGCGCGGTGGCCGAGCCCGGCGGCGAACATGTGGTGCGCCCACACCCCGAAGCTCAGGATGGCGATGGCGACGGTCGACCCGGCGACGAACTCGTAGCCGAAGATGGGCTTGCGCGAGAACACGGGGATGATCTCGGAGATCATCCCGAACGCAGGGAGCGCCATGATGTAGACCTCGGGGTGACCGAAGGTCCAGAAGAGGTGCTGCCACAGGATGGCCGACCCGCCGCCCGTCGCCTGGAAGAAGTGCGCGTCGAGCTGGCGATCGACCAGCAGCATCACGAGCGCGGCGTTGAGGACCGGGAGCGCCAGCGCGATCAGGATCGCGGTGACGAAGGTCATCCACACGAAGAGCGGCAACCTGCGGATGGTGAGACCGGGAGCGCGCAGCGTGATGACCGTCGCGATGATGTTGATCGCTCCGCCGACCGAGCCGATGCCGAGCACGAGCAGCGCGAGGACCCAGTAGTCGGTGCCGTGCGTCGAGCTGTACGGCGTCTCGCTGAGCGGCGCGTAGCTGAACCAGCCGGCCGCGGGTGCGCCACCGGCGAGGAGGCTGAAATGGAGGAGCAGGCCGCCGAACGGGAAGAGCCAGTAGCTCAGCGCGTTCATGCGCGGGAACGCCATGTCGCGCGCGCCGATCATGAGCGGCACGATGTAGTTCGCGAAGCCGACGAGCGCGGGCATCACGACGAGGAAGATCATCGTCGTGCCGTGCATCGTGAAGAGCTGGTTGAACGTCTCGGGGTCTACGAGGTGCGAGTTCGGCCTCGCGAGCTGGAGCCGGATGAGGAGCGCCTCGAAGCCGCCGATCGCGAAGAAGAAGAGGGCGGTCACCAGGTAGAGAATGCCGATGCGCTTGTGATCGACCGTGGAGACCCAGCCGAAGAGGCCGTCGTGGGCACCGTGGTCGTGGGCCGCGTGCTCCTCCGGCGGCGCGAGGCCGATCTCGGGATTGACGACCGTCATCGGAGGGTCTCGAAGTACGCGACCAGATCGGCGATCTGCGCGTCGGTGAGCTGGGCATCTGGCATGTGGCATCCCGTCTTGATCCCCTGCGGATCATCGAGCCATCGCCGGAGGTTTCCGGGGTTGTTCGCGAGGACTCCGGCGCCGAGGGTGGTTCGCTCGGCGAAGTGCGTGAGGTCGGGAGCGTAGCGAGCCATGTCGTTGGCCGAGTTCGGGAGGGCTCCCGTGGGACCTTTCGTCCCCTTGATCGAGTGACAGTTCACGCAGGCCATCGACTGGAACACGGAGGCGCCGCGCGTCTCGGTTGCCGCGACGGGCGCACGCGCCGACATGAGCTGATGGCGCTCCCACTCGGCGAACTTCGCCGGCTCCTCCGCGACCACGACGATCCGCATCCACGCGTGCTGGATGCCGCAGTACTCCGCGCACGTGCCCGTGTAGGTCCCCGGGTCGTCGGCCTCCAGCCAGATGCTCGTCGGTCGCCCCGGCGTCGCGTCCATCTTGCGCCCGAGCTCCGGGACCCAGAAGTCATGCACCACGTCGGCGGACTCGAGGCGGAAGACGAGCGCCTTGCCTGTCGGGATGTGCACCTCGTTCGCCGTCACCGCGCCGGACGGGTACCTCACCTCCCACCACCACTGGTGACCGATGATGGTGATGTCGGGATCGCGATCGATGGGCGGGTCGGAGCCGCTCATCGCCTTCACCGTCAGCACGAGGATGCCCGAGAGAATGAAGACTGGCGCGATCGTCCAGCCGATCTCGAGCCGCGTGTGCCCCTCGATCTGCACGGGCTCACGCGTGTCGTCGTCGCGGACGCGGAACCGGAACGCGCAGTAGAAGACGAGCACGCAGACCAGCAGGAAGACGCCGCCGCAGATGAGGAGCGTGCTGGTGAACAGCTCCGTGATCGCGGCGGCCTGCGGCGAGTGCGGCGTGAACGGCGACGCGCTCACGGCATGCTCGGCAAACGCCCATGACCCCGTCCCCACGGGCGGCGACGCTAGCATCGTTTCCGCGGCTCGATGAAGCAGTCTGTCCGTCGCTCCGCGCTCGGGGCACCCCCGAAGAGGATTGAACAAGAAGATCGAAAGCTCAGGAGGTTTTCCTTGTTTCACCTTCCGATCTCTCGATCTTCCTGTTCAATCCTCCGGGTCTCTCGATCTTCCTGTTCAATCCTCCGGGAGAGGGTGCCGTGGGATCCGCTGCGTGCAGAGCGCCGGAGTTCATGACAGAGTGCCCGCGAGAGGTGATCCATGGCGATGACGAGGGCCACGTCGATCGGGCTAGGGATGACCGTCGCTCTGCTGACGGGCCTCCTCGCGGCGTGCGCGTCGTCGGGCGCCAACGGCTTCGGAGGCGCGGACGGGAGCATCCCGGACCCCGGCGCCCCCGACGGCACGACGATCATGCGCGAGCCGGACGGCTCGACCGTCATCCGCGCACCGGACGGCGCGATCACGGTCGTGACGAAGGACGCAGGGACGGCTCCGAAGAAGGACGGTTCGGCTGTCCCGCCCGCGAAGGACGCAGGGACGAAGCCCGGAAAGGACAGCGGCACCGTCACTCCGCCTCACGACAGCGCGACGACACCTCCTCTCAACTTCGATGCGGCGCCTCCTCCTCCGGTGACGGCGTGTGACCTCTGCGCGTCCGCCGGGGGCACGTGCACGGCGTCGGTCTGCACTCTGACCGAGAACCCCGGAATGGTGTCGACCGCGACCCAGACCCAGCTGCAGGCTGGCGGCTCCAGCGACGCCGCGCTCGCCTGGCTCTATCCCTACGACGGCACGGTCTTCCCGCGCGGAATCCTGTCGCCGACGATGCAGTTCGCGGGGACGGCCCCCTCGAGCGTGTGGGTCCACATCTCTTTCCCCGAGATGACCTACGACGGCTACTTCGGCGCGTCGACGGCACCGCTCGGCGGCGGCCAGGTGACGCTCCCCGCAGCGACGTGGACGGCGCTCACCGCCATGGCCTCCGCGACGGACTCGGTGAAGGTGAGCCTGACGAAGATCTCGAGCGGGAAGGTCACGGGCCCGATCACCGAGTCGTGGACCATCGCGCAGGGCGAGGCTCGCGGGACGATCTACTACGAGACGTACGACTCGCAGATCCTCGGTGGCCTCGGCTCGGTCGGCATCATGAAGATCCAGCCCGGCGCCACGGCACCGACGCCGGTGAAGTCAGGCTGCGGGAACGTGTGCCACACGGCGAGCTCCGACGGTTCGACCCTCGTCGCCAACACGGTGCTCGGCTTTGGCAGCGCGAGCTACGACCTGCAGACGAACGCCTCCGTCATCTTCGCGCCGGCGAGCGAGATCTTCACGTACGGAGGGCTCTACCCCGACGGCACGATCGAGATGTCCGCGACGAACTTCCGGACCTGGTTCGGCGCGCCGTCCCGCCTCTACAACACCAAGACCGGCGCCAGCATCCCCGCGACGGGCTGGGACAACACCATCAACAACGCCGGCACGCCGGCGTTCTCGCCGGACGGCAAGCAGATCGTCTTCAACCGCGAAGACTCCGACAACGGCGCTGGCCACACGCTGAGCGTGATGAGCTTCACGCTCGCGAGCCACTCGTTCTCGAACCTCGTCAACCTGACGACCGACCCCGCGCACACGCTCGCTTGGCCGGCGTGGACCCCCGACGAGACCACGGTCGTCTACCACGCAGGGTCGAACTCGGCGTTCGAGACCGACGACACGTCGGACGCCGGTGTCGGGACGACGGGCGACATCTACGCGGTCGACGTGGCCTCGCACACGACGACCCGCCTGTCTGCGCTCGACGGCTACACGACGGGCGGCACGACGTACCTGCCGGCGAAGGACCCCGATCTGAGCTTTGCTCCGACCGTCCTCCCGGAGGCGGTGGGCGGCTACTTCTGGGTCGTCTTCACGAGCCACCGCTCCTACGGCAACACGAGCCCGTCGAAGGACAACTCCGGCGTGAACGGGAAGCTGTGGGTCTCCGCCGTCAACATCGGCGGCACGCCCGGTCAGGACTCGAGCCACCCCGCGTTCTTCCTCCAGGGGCAGGAGCTCACGAGCGACAACCTGCGCGGGTTCTGGGTGCTCGACCCTTGCCAGGCCTCCGGGAGCGCATGCACGGGCGGCGATCAGTGCTGCGGCGGATACTGCCGCGCAGCGTCGGGTCAGTACGTGTGCGTCTCCGAGCCGGGGCAGTGCTCGGAGCAGCTCGACAAGTGCACGACGTCGTCGGACTGCTGCACCTCCGCGGACGCGCCGCTCACGTGCATCAACGGTCGCTGCGCCGTCGCGCGCTGACGGGTCCAGGAGGTCCGAGCACGTCGCCGCCGCGCGGAGGCTTACCCAACATCGTCGGCGATGATAGCGTCGCACGCTGGATAGGGATGCCTCTGGACTCGTTGTTCAAGAAACGAATCGTTCTCATCACCGGAAAAGGTGGCGTCGGGCGTTCCCTCGTGACGGCAGCCCTCGCGCAGGCGGCCGAGCGCCGCGGCGTCCACCCGCTCGTGTGCGAGATCGGCGACGACCCGGCCGATTACAGCCCCCTCGCGCGCTACTTCGGCCGAGACCGCCTGCCCATCCAGCCCGACGAGCTGGCGCCGGGCATTCGTGGCGTCGTCCTCCTCGCTCGCACCGGGCAGGAGCTCTTCCTCCGCACGGCGCTCCACTCTTCGACGCTCGCGCGGGCGGCGCTCGGCTCGGACGCGCTTCGCCGGCTGCTGACGGCGGGCCCTTCGTTCCGTGAGATGGGGGTGTTCTTCCAGCTCTTGAACTACCTGAAGGCCGTGCGCGGCGACGAACGCGCTCGCGAGGCTCGCGATCACGAGTATCCGCTCATCCTCGTCGACATGCCGGCGACCGGGCACACGCTGTCACTCACCGGGCTCCCGGATCTCCTGCTGCGCCTCATGCCGCGCGGACCCATCGCGGCGGCGCTGCGCGAGGGGCAGAGCTACCTGAACGACCCGGAGCGGGCCGCGGCCTGGGTCGTGACGCTCCCGGAGACCCTCCCGGTCAGCGAGGCGCTCGAGCTCCTCGACGGCCTGACGCGCACCGCGATGCCCGTCGGCGGCGTCATCGTGAATCGAATCCCCGCCGACCCGTTCTCCCTCGAGGAGCGCGCCGCGCTCTTGCCGCTCTTCACGACGCGCGACGTGCTCGGCGGCGAGAGCTTTCGCCGACCCGATCTCGCGACCCGTGAGACCGCGCGTCTCCGGGCAGGGACACGCCTCCCCATCTACACGCTCCCCGACCTGCCTCACACAGGGCTGCTCGAGGCGCTCACTCGCGAGATCGATCGCAGCCGCCGAACCGGCCCGAGCCTCCGGCCATGAGCAGCAAGAGCACCGCGCCCCCGCGACGATCCCAGCCGCCTCCCGCCCTGCGCAATGGGGAGGTGACGCGCGTCGGCGACCTCCTCCGCACCAAGCAGATCATCGTCTGCTGCGGCGCCGGCGGGGTCGGCAAGACGACGACCGCCGCCGCGCTCTCTCTCGCGGCCGCGCGCGCGGGCCGGCGTGTGCTCGTGCTGACGATCGACCCTTCGCGGCGCCTCGCCGAGACGCTCGGCGTGTCGCGCAACCCTCCCGAGCCGGTCGCCGTCCCGAAGGAGCGGCAGGCGCTCGCCGGCATCCAGGCGCCCGCGACGCTCGAGGCGTGGATGCTCGATCACAAGCTCGTCGCGGACAGCGCGGTGCGGCGCCTGACGAAGACGCCGGAGGAGGCGGAGCGCGTCCTCGGCAACCGGGTCTACCAGCAGATCAGCACGATGGTCGCGGGCATGCACGAGTACACGGCGATGGAAGCGCTCTATCGGCTCGTCAAGGGAGGGCGCTACGATCTGGTCGTTCTCGACACGCCGCCGTCCCGCCACGCGCTCGACTTCCTCGAAGCGCCGCGACGCCTCTCGCGCCTCATCGACACGCGGGCCATCAGCGCCTTCCTCCCGAAGTCGGACAGCCTCGTCGCACGCGCCGCATCGAAGGTGATCGAGCGCATCCTCGGCGCGGTCTTCGGCGAGGATTTCGCGTCGGAGTTCGTGACCTTCCTCTCGATGTTCTCGGGCATCTTCCAGTCGCTCAACGTCGACGTGAACACGATGCGTACGTTCCTCAGCGGGCCCGACGTCGCGTTTCTCCTCGTCTCGTCTCCCGCCCCCACGACCCTCGCGGAGGCCCATTTCTTCCAGGACAAGACGCGCGAGCTCGGCCTCCCGTTCCGCGGCTTCGTCCTCAATCGCAGCCGCGCGCTCAACGTGGGCAAGCCGTTCCCCGACCTCACCATGATCGATGGCGTGGGCAGCGGAGACGAGGGCGACATCGCGCAGGCTGCGCGCCGAGGGATGGAGAAGCTGCAGGGCATGGCGAAGGCCGAGCTCGAGTGGGCGAACCGCGATCTCGCGCTCCTGCGGGACCTCGAGATCCGCGCCGGAGAGAACGCGACGGCCATCGCTCTGCCGGAGTTGCCGCAGGGGGCGGACGACATGGGGACGCTCATCTCGGTCGCCGACGTCCTCGCGTCGTCGTGAGCCGCCGCTCTCCCTGACGGAGCCGAAGGAGCGACGTCATCCCTTGAAGGGGCGAACCGATCGCCGCCTCGAGCGCTTGATGGCGTCGACCATGCCGCACTTCCGCGCTTCGGGGCCTTCGATGGCAGAGACCGAGTCACGCTCGTCGCCGCGGGAGCCTTGCGCGTCGCGCCCGGAGCGAAGGGAGGCGCCGAAGGAGCCAGAGATGGCGCGGAGGCCGCCGACCGCGCCGTCGACGATCGCTCCTCCGGCGTCGCACGAGCGAAGCGCGGCGTGTCGATGGCGATGCCTGGCGCACGGTGAGCGACGGGAGCCTCCGGGCTCGTCACCTGTGGCGCACCGAGAACGAGGCGTGGCGTCGAGCGAGCCGTCGGTGGCGCAACGAGAGCGAAGCGTGGCGTCGAGCGAGGCATCCGTGGCGCCGAGTTGGCGACCTTTGGCGCAGAGGTAGCCACGGATGGCGCGTCCATGGTCACGGATGGCGCAGTGAGAGCATCGCCAGGCGCCAGGAGAGCGATGCTCGGCCCATCGGGAGCCTCGCTTGGCGTGGAAGTGGCGACGGATGGCGACGTCAGAGCTTCGCTCGGCGAGCCAGTAGCCTCGGTTGGCGTACGAATGGCTATGTGTGGCGCGTGGTGAGCGAAGGATGGCGCATCGACGGCTTCACGTGGCGTGTCGAGCAGCTCTCATGGCGCATCCGGAGCCAAGCTCGACGCGGAGGGTCAAGCGAATGGCGCATGAATGGCTACTTCCGGCGGGTAGGCTGAGATCGGGGGCGCCATCGTTGTCACGCGTGGCGCATTGCTTGCGACGCATCCGCCGGTGTGAGCCGTCCTCTGCGCCACGAGAGACGATTCTGTTCCGGGAATGGCTTCCTGTGGCGCATCGGTGTTCACCGCGTACGTCAAACGTGCGCCAACGTTCGAGGGTATCTCGATCCAATGCGCCATTCGCGCGACATGATGCGCGGACTGTGCGTCCATGCTCCGCGATGTGGCTACCGTTTGGCGTACCCATGACCTCCGAGACGCCACGGTAGCCAGTGCTGGCGCAGCGTCAGCGAACTAGCCCGCTTCGTGAGGCACGTGCGCCGTCGAGCGTGCTTCGTGGCCCACGCCTTGAACGCATGGCTTCACGAGGTGACCTGCGGAATCACGCGGGGGCGACGGGACCGCTGCCCATGACGAGGCGGTCCGTCCACGTCCCCACGAGCGTCCGCGCGCCGCGGAGCCAGCCCTGGCGCGAGGCATAGTCGGCGGTGAAGCGGACCCGCAGCGTGCCGCCCTTCAGATCGAGCACGGTCTCGTCGATATGCGCCCAAGAAACGAGGAGGTCGGCGCTCTCCGGGAGCACCAGCACCAGCCCGTCGGTCGTGCGGTAGCGGAAGATGGCGAGGACCATCGGAGGGCCGACCTCGTCCGTCAGCGAGACACCGTCGAGATCGATGCGAGGGCGTGACGTCATCGTTCGAGGATTATCACAGTCCAGATCGGCGGGACCTCCGTCGTCCTCGTCACCGATCTCGCCCCTGCAAATGTTCCCGGCGTGCGGACGCTCGCTTTTCGTCACGAGTCGAGGGGTCGACGGCCACTGACCATGCATGAAGAATACAATTGCAGTCACGCTCGCGGCGGTGCTCGTGACGAGCTGTGGCGGTGTGAGCACGACGAACCTGCTCGCGCCGTCGGCGGACTCGGGGCTCGATGGGACGGGGCAGCACCTCAATCCGAAGAGCGATGGCGGAGGCGTCGAGTCCGGGTCGCGAGACGCGACGGCACCGGACGCGCGCGGCGACGCCGGTCATGTCGGAGCGGACGCCGGCCTGCCGCGCAAGGACGCCTCCACCGCGCCCGGCGACGCCGGGACCGACAAGGCCGACGCCGGTGGACCCGACACGGGCCACGCGGAGGACAGCGGCAAGGACTCCGGAACCGACGATGCCGCCCTGAGCTGCGAAGCGCCGAGCGTGCCCTGCTCCGGCCACTGCGTCGACGAGCGGACCGACCCTGGAAACTGCGGGGCGTGCGGGACGACGTGCGGCGCCCCCACGACGTGCGTCGCGAGCACCTGCCAGTGCCCGGTCGCGTTCCCCCCGCTCTCCGTCTGCGGGGCGGCGTGCGTCGCGACCCTCAGCGACCCGAAGAACTGCGGCGCGTGCGGCGTCACCTGCGTGGGCGGCGACGTCTGTACGAACGGGGAGTGCTTGCCCGCGTGCGCCGCCGGCGAGGAGCTCTGTGGCTCCGGCGCCAACGCCCGATGCACGCTCACGAGCAACGACTCCAGCAACTGCGGCGCCTGCGGGACGAAGTGCAGCGCGCCTCTCCTCGCGTGCGCCGCCGGCAACTGCATCTGCCCCCCGACCAACCCCACGCTGAGCGAGTGCGGCGCGGCGTGCGTCGACCTCGACAGCGACCCGGCAAACTGCGGCACGTGCGCGACTGCGTGTGGCGCGGGCTTCGTGTGCAGCGGAGGCGTCTGCCATGCGTCGTGCGCCAGCCCCACCGTCGCGTGCGGGAACGGTGCTGCGCAGCGGTGCGTGAACCTGACGGACGACCCGTCCAACTGCGGCGCGTGCGGCAAAGGGTGCGGTGCGGGTCGGGACTGCCAGTCGGGCGCATGCGCGTGCAGCGGGCCGAACGGCGGCAAGACCACCCTGTGCTCGGGGGTCTGCAGCTACACGCCGAACGACGCGGAGAACTGCGGCAGCTGCGGACACGCCTGCAGCGCTGGACAGGTCTGCACCGCCGGAGCGTGCGCGCCATCGTGCACCGTGGGGGACACGGCGTGCGGCGCGGGTTGCGCCAACCTCCTCTGGGACCCCTACAACTGCGGCGCGTGCGGCGTCGTGTGCCCGTCGTCGCAGCCGTGGTGCTTCGAAGGCGTGTGCGAGTTCGGGTGACTTCAGGCGCCGTCGATGGCGAGAAGCCCCGACCTCGCCTACTTTGAGGCGCTGTGCGTCCCCCCACTCTCCGCGACTGGCTGCGCGAGGCCCCGTTCGCGCTGACGATGTCGTCGGGCTTCTTCGGGTTCTTCGCGCACACGGGCGTGCTCACGGTGCTCGAGGAGGAGGGGCTCTTGCCGTCGCGCGTGTCGGGCTCCAGCGCGGGGGCGCTCGTCGGCGGTGGGTGGGCGTCGGGGGTCTCCGCCGCCAAGCTCGCGGACACGGTGCTGGGGCTGCGTCGCCAGAGCTTCTGGGATCCTCGCATCGGGCCCGGGCTGCTCCACGGGCAGCTCTTTCGCGCGATGCTCGACGGGCTCTTGCCCGTGAAGACCTTCGAGGACTGCCGGGTCCCTCTCGCAGTCTCGGTCTACGACGTCCTCTCGCGTCGCGTGACGGTGCTCACCGGAGGGGAGCTCGCTCCCGCGCTCCAGGCGTCCTGCTCGGTCCCGTTCATGTTCCATCCCGTGTGGATCGACCGCCGCCCGTATGTCGACGGCGGCGTCGGCGACAGGCCTGGTCTCGCGGGGATGCCCGCGGCCGAGCGAGTCCTCTTTCATCACCTCGCGTCGCGGTCCCCCTGGCGCAGGCGAGGGAGCCCGTCGATGGAGATCCCGGCGCGGCCGAACATGAAGACGCTGGTGCTCGACGCGCTCCCGCGCGTGGGTCCGTTCCGTCTGCCGGAAGGCGAGCGCGCGTTCGAGGCGGCGAGGCGGCGGACCCGAAACGTGCTGTCGCAGCCGATGGTCGGCGAGGTGATTCGCGGGTGACGACGGCTCTTACGGTGGTGCTGCCTGCATGCCGCACACACCGGGCGTTCCGCCGCCGCCGCACGTATCCGGCAGCGTGCAGCTGCCACACGCGAGCTCTGCACCGCATCCGTTGCCTGCGGGGCCGCACTGCACCCCGAGGGACGTGCACGTCACGGGCACGCAGGCCACGCTGCCGCACTGTCCGGATTTCCCTCCTCCGCCGCAGGTCTGGGGCGCGGTGCACGTGCCGCACTGGAGGAGGCCGCCGCATCCATCGCCTGCGGGTCCGCACTCGAAGCCCTGCGCGACGCACGTCAGCGGCTTGCACGTCCCTGGCGGTCCGGCGAAGCCGATGGCCGACAGGTTGAGGCCGCCGACGCAGCTGTAGGAGATGGCGTAGTCGTAGCCGTACAGCGTGATGCCGAAGGGCTTGCTGCCGCTGATCGTGTGCACTCCGGACGTGACCGGGATCTGCGCGAGGCCGTACGTGCCAGCGCCGATGGGCGTCAGCGCGGGGATGGCGGCGCCGTCGAGCGTGACCGAGGCCCCGACCGGAGCGATCACGTCGACGTAGTCGTAGGCGTACGACGACGGCGTGTAGAACGTGTAGTCCGACAGGTACTGCGCGGTCGGCACCGCGAGCGTCATGTTGGCGTCGCCGATGCACTCGGCGTCGTTCGCGCCGCCCGCGAACGGGCACGCGTTGGTGGTCGGTCTCGGGAACGTCGCCGGGTTGTACTGGCTGCCCGCGAGCGTCCCCCACGCCTGGAGGTAGTGCGCGACCAGGACCGGCTCGGACGCCAGGAGGTCGAAGTTCTTCGACGTGGCGAACTCGAAGACCTGACCTGCCGCGAGCGTGGGCACCGTGGCGATCGTCGGGTCGGAGAGCGTCACCGTCGTCCCGTTGACGCCGCCGACGATGCGCCAGCGGTCCTCGTCGATGGGCGACCGCATCGTGTACTTCTCGCACTCGTACGCGGTGCCCCACACCGCGGTCGGGAAGAGCTGCGCTTCGAAGTGGTCGCCGCCAAGCGCCGTGTCCGGCACCGTCGTGGCGCCCGAGCCGCCGAACGCTGCGACCGGCTTGTTCGCGCTGATGGTCGCGCCCGTGATGTCCTGCAGGCTCGCCGCCTCGGCGATCTCCACGACCTGGCCCTGACCAATCGTGAGCGTGGTGGTCCCGCCCGCTGCGATAGCGGCGATGGTCCCGCCGGCGGAGGTCGCCACCGGCACGGTCACCGTGACGGACGTGTTCGGCTGCGTACCGATGACGGCGAGGAAGCCCTGGCCCTGCGGCGGCGAGGTGCCGATCCCCGAGTTGTAGGGGTAGGACACGACGAAGTAAGACGACGAGAGGGTGTGCGTCGGCAGCAGAAGCGCAGCGCTTCCCGTGAACGCCTCGGCGGCGTTGATGGGGTTGTACTCGTAAGCCGCGATCGGGACGGTCGAGCGAAGGTGGAACGCGCTGCCCAGGTCGGTCGCCGTGAGCCGGTTGCGTGCGTTGGGGACGCTGAACGTCGCCGCGGCGCCGGGCGCGACGGTTTGCGTCGCGATGACGCCGGTCGCGTCCTCGAGCGTCACGGTCGCGCTCACCGACGTGCTCGTGTTCGACGCGACGACGCCGAGCGGCCCCTGGAAGTAGCCCGCGCCGTCCTCCGTGTTCCAGAGGTGCACGGGCCAGAACTCGCACCCTTCGCTCGACGTCGTCGTGAGCACGACGTCGCAGGCGTTGGCGCAGTGGTCACCGACGCAGACCTGCCCGATCGCAGCGTTACAGCCGCTCCCCGTGGTGCACTGAGGCGTGCACGCTCCGGCGACGCACGTCAGCCCCGCCCCGCAGGTCGCGCCGCACGCGCCGCAGCTCGTCGCGCTCGTTTGCAAGTCGACGCACGAGGTGCCGGTCGCCGTCGTGCACGGAATGAGCGGAGCCGTACACGATCCGCCGTCGACGCCGCCTCCGGTCCCGCAGGCGTACGGGACGCCGCCCCCTCCGCACGTGTCGGGCGCGACGCAGGCACCGCACTGCACGACCGCGCCGCAGCCGTCGCCGATCGGTCCGCAGGTCGCGTGCGCACCGGAGCAGGTCTGCGGGACACATGCGCCCGCGTCGGACGAAGGCGCGCCCATTCCACAGACGCTCGGCTTCCCGCCCCCGCCACACGACTCGGGGCTCTTGCATGTTCCGCACTGGAGCACGCTCCCGCAGCCGTCCCCCTGAGGCCCGCACGTCGCCCCCATCTCTGCGCATGTCTTCGGCTTGCAGACGCCGACGGTGTCCGCGTCGCTGGCGTTCAGGCGGGTCGTCGCGTCGTGGCCGTCGCCTGCGTCGACGGCCTTGCTCGCGTCGGGGAAGTCGAACGTATCGATGATCGCGTTCGATCCGCAGCCGACGACGCCGACGACGACGATGGACCCTACCGCGAAGCTGCGACACGCCATCGTTCACCGCCTTTGAACGATTGAGTCTACGTCGCCAGGGACGTTCGAGCCATCACGACGTCCCTACTGGTTCTGCATCGGCCCTCTTCGCCACGGCAGCACGCGCGTCTCGCCGAGCCCGAGCCGGACTCGCCGGAGCCGCTCGCCATCCCATGCCACCGTCGCAACGGTCTCGTCGTCGAGGGATGTGCCGACGTTCACGTCGAGGCGCGTCGGCGACCCATCCTCGACGGCGGCCACGCGGACCTGCGCGCCGCACACGGAGACCTCGTCACCGATCGCGAACGGGAGCGCACGGGACCGGTAGAGCGTCTCGAACGTCGACCGGAGGAGCGGCGCGTCGATCGGCTCGAGCGCAACGCTCGCGTCCGACACGCGCGTGACACGAAAGTCCGCCTTGGTGCTGGAGAGCCGCACGAGGCAATCCATGTCGAGGTGCCCTTGCCCGAGGATCGTGAGCACCACGTAGATGCTCGCGAGCGGGTCCGACGCGGCGAGGATGAACACTCGTCGGGCCGGGCGGATCTCCGCAGGGAGCGCGTCGGCGATCCGCGTCTCCTCGCGGGCCATCCGCGCCGTCACCAGCGCTCCGCCGACGACGGCGACCGGCGCGAGGACGAGGTGAACGCCGACGAGCAGCCCACCGGCGACCTTGCAGAGCGCGCTCGACGCCCGGAGCTCCCACGCGCGCCGGATGAGGACCGCGAGGACCACGCTGAAGCCGACGTCCGCCACGAGGAGCACCCGCCCGCCGGGGAGCCCGCCGCACGTCGTGAGCACCGCGAGGATCGAGCCTGGGACGAGCCAGCTCAGGGCTGCGCGCTCGGCTGGCGAGACGTTGATCTTCACGGCTCGAAAGAGGAGCCATGCGAGCGCGCCGGCTGCCAGACCGAGGACGACGAAGGGCCACGGTGACGTGCCGAACGCGAGGTCGACGGGCGCGCCGACGAGCGCCTGACTGAGGAGCATCGGGAAGCGCAGGGCGACTGCGCCCGCGAAGCGCGAGGGATCCGCGAACGGCGTCAGGTACGCGTCGTTCCCCGCCGCGCCGCCGCCTGCGACTCGATAGAGGACGAGATACACGCTCGCGATCACGAGCGTCGGGAGCGCGTCGACGAACCGCCGTGACCAGCCTCTCGTGTGCGCGCGATCGGAGAACAGGTCGTAGGCGATCACGAAGGCCACGACTCCGACCGCCGCTTCGCTCGCAGCGAGCCCGACCATGAGGCCGACCGGCGCGAGCCAGCGACCCGGAGCCCAGCGCTCCTCTCGCCACCGCACGTGCGCGAGGAGCCCCAGCAGCGCTGGCACCGCCGCCACGAGCATGTGCCGCGCCGACGGCCAGCCGTAGGGAAGCGCGTGCGCGGGCGCGAGCGCGAACAGCAGGAGCGCGAGGGTGCCTGTCGCGCCGGGGAGAAGACGCCGGAAGAGGGCGCTCACGACGAGCAGCACCGCCGCCCACCAGAGGAGCGAGTGCGCGTGCCAGCCGATCGCGTGGTCGCCGAAGACGCGAGCGTCGAGGGCGAGCAGGGCGCTGGACACCGGCCTCACGAGGTGGAGCCTCAGCGAGGGGGTCGTCCACCACGGCAGCGCCCCGTTCGCGATGTCGGCGCGGATGCCGGCGTTCGTGGACGGGACGAAGTCGTAGAGGTCCCACCATGCCGGCGCCTGGGACCAGGTGCGACGTAGCGCCGCGAGCATGAACCAGTCGTCGGTGAAGAAGCCGATGGCGAGCGTCGGCAGGACGAGGAGCATGCCCGCGAGGAACACGAAGCGCGGCGCGCGCGGATCCTCGAGTCGCTGGAGCATTGTCGGTTGGACGTAGGGCGGGCATGGCGCGACGGCAAGCGTGGCGCGACCTCGATCCCGACCCCGATCCCGACCCCGACCCCGACCCCGACCGCGACCGCGACCCCGACCGCGAGCACGAGCACGACGATGACCTTCGAATGTTCGCGCGGCCCTTGCGCACGGTCCGCCTCGGGCGAGCCCAACTGCCTGGCGAGCGCTGCGCGGTAGCTCGGAGGTGAGCTTGCGTCTCCGGCGCGGAGGCGAGCTTCGTCCCGAGTGAGCGGTTCGCCGCGCCGACTGTCGCCCACTCCGCGCGCAGCGAGCCTGCCCCGCTGGCGGCGCTGCGCGGGTCGGTCCCGAGTGAGCGGTCCTCCGCCGCGACCTTCGCCTGGTCCCTCGCGAGCGAGCACTCTCGCCGACGACTTGCCCGACGTCCGTCCCGACGGAGCACACGTCCGCGACGACTGTCGCAACGTCCGCGCGGAGCGAGCCGTCCTCGGCGACGACCTTCCCGAGGTCCACGCGGAGCGAGCCGTCCTCGTCGACGACCTACCCGAGGTCCGCGCGGAGGGAGCCGTCCTCGTCGACGACCTTCCCGAACTCCGCGCGGAGGGAGCCGTCCTCGGCGACGACCTTCCCGAGGTATGCGCGGGAGGGAGCCGTCCTCGTCGACGACCTTCCCGAGGTCCACGCGGAGGGAGCCGTCCTCGTCGGCGACCTTCCCGAGGTCCACGCGGAGCGAGCCTTCGTCGCGTGTGGACCTCCGCGAGCTCCGCTCCGAGTGAGGCTTCCTCGGACGCCACCTTCGCAAGGGTGAGAGAGCGGCTCTCTTCGTCCGCCGCGACCTTCCGAGGGTCCGCACCGAGTGAGCCTTCGTCGGACGAACACCCTCGCAACGTCCTCGCGGAGTGACCGTTGGTCGGCCGCGACCCTCGCAAAGTCCGCGCCGAGTGACCGTTCCTCGGCCGCGACCCTCGCGACCCAGGCGGAGACCATCGCAAAATCGTCGGAGCGGAAGCCGCGGGCGGACGGTCGTGATCAAAATGTCCCTGACCGTCCATCAAGATGAGAAATGATGGTTGCCATCGCTCTCCCGACGTCCAGGCCGTTCATCCCGCGTGAGGAGCGCCTCCGCTCCGCGGTGGACGCGCACTATGACGTCGTGTGGCGGTTCCTCCGCCGGATGGGGGTGGGCGAGGCGCTCGCCGAGGACGCCGTGCAGCAGGTGCTCCTCGTCTTTGCGCGCAAGCTCGACAGCGTAGAGCCGGAGGCGGAGCGGTCCTTCCTGCTCGGCACGGCGCTCCGGGTCGCGGCCGACTTCCGCAAGCAGCACGCGCGCTTGCGCGAGGTGAGCGACGAGAGCCTCCTCTCGGGGGAGCCGTCTCTGGCCCCCGATGCAGATGTAGAGCTCGACCGACGCCGCGCGCGCCGCGTGCTGGACGAGATCCTGGAGAAGCTGCCGGGTGAGCTACGCGTGGTGTTCGTGATGTGCGATCTGGAAGAGCTGACGATGAGCGAGGTCGCGCAGGGCCTCGGCATTCCCGCGGGGACGGTCGCGTCGCGGCTACGGCGCGCGCGAGAGACCTTCGGCGAGCTGGCCGCGGAGACGAGACGACGTCTCGGAGAAGGAGGCGCGCCATGAGCGAGCGGTCCCGCCCTGAAGCCGCGGACGAGGCGTTCGCCGCCGAGCTCGTGAGCGCGAGCAAGGCGGAGCGCGCGCGCGACGGCGCGAAGGCACGCGCGCTGGCTGCCGTCCTGCCCGAGCTGTCGGTCGCGACCGCGCACGACTCGCCGCATGTGATGCCCTCGCGGACTGGTCTCTACGGCGGCGTCATCGGAGCCCTGCTTCTCGCGGCGTGCGTCTTCCTCGGCGTCAACGTGAAGCACCACGACGATGTCGAGGCCGCAGCAAGTGCGATACACGCAGCGGAGCTGGCCATGCAGCAAGCGAGGACCGAGCGGCTCCTCGCCGAGCTGCGCAGGCAGACCGCAGAGGTCGCTGCGCTCCAGGCCGCCGTGCAGAACGCGAAGGACGACGCCGCGCGCGCCGCCGCGATGGTCGCTCTCGCCGAGGCCACGCAGAAGGCTGCCGACACGAAGGCGAGCGTCAACAAGGTGCAGTCTCGCGCCGGTGCAGGTGCGGGCGCTGGCGCCGCAAAGGCGCGTGCCGCGTGCAACTGCACCCCCGGCGACCCGCTCTGCTCCTGCATCCCGTAACCGCCTCCTCTGAGGAGGCCTCGTGTGGAGGCGACGATGAATCAAGCAAAGGAGAGCTCCGTGCTGTTCTCGCTCCGCGAGCTCATGGAGCTCGAGGAAGAGCGGCTGGAAGAGGAGAAGGCGACCCGCATACGTGCAGCGGAGCGCGAGGCTGCGGTGGCGCTCGCGGCCGACCGGCGCGCGCGCGAGGACGAGGAAGCGAGGCGGCGCGCAGAGGAGGTGGCGGCGCGAGCCGAAGCCGCGCGCGCTCGCGAGGAAGCCGCGCACCTGGTCGCGATCCGCGAGGCGGAGATGGATAGAGCGCGACGCGACGCCACCGCGGCGATGCAGCTCGAGACGATGCGGGCTGCGCAGGCCCACGAGCGGGCACTCGTCGCGATCGCTCGCGACAGCCAGCGGCAGCGGCTACGCATCACGGCAGGAGTGCTCGCGCTGTCGCTGCTGGGGGCCCTCGCGGCGGGGGCGGCCTACCTCCACGATCAATCGGCGAAGAGCGCGGTCACGACCGCGAGGCAGACGGAGGCCGCGATCGAGCAGAAGCTCGCGCTCGAGAAGCTCGAGTCGACGCTGCGTGTACAGAAGGAGGAGCTCGGCCACTTGGCGGCGGCCGCGTCCGCGGCGGAGAAGGACGCGAGAGATCGCGCGGTTGCAATCGCCGCGGCCGCCGCACGCGAGCCCGCGAGCGCAGCGCCAGCACCCGCGACGCCGCGGAAGGTGGTCAGCTCACCGCCCAAGGCGAAGACGGAGACCTGCGCTCACGAGTTCGACCCGCTCTGCCGCCAGCTCCCGTGACCCTGCGCTTCAGCGGCCAAAGACCTTGAACAGCTTGCTGAGCACCTTCCCGATGCGCGACTCGGGGAGCTGCCACGTCACCGGCTCGACGGGGCCGTCGTACTTCCCGAGCTCGCGGAGGATCTCGTCGACCGATCGACTGCGATCGACGCGCGCGGAGAGCGGGCGCCCGTTGCGCGCGTCCTTCGCCTCGACCGTCAGGACGCAGTGCTCGTCGAACGACAGCGTCATGGTGACGCGACCCTTCTCCCACAGCGTCTTGTCCTCGACGATGGCAGAGAAGAGGTACTCGTTCTTGCTCACGTCGGCCGACTCCCCCTGGAAGATCGGGAGGGTGACGGTGCCGAGGAGGTCGGCGTCGAGGGTCACGTCTCGTTGCGTCGGCAGGCGGCTGTTCCGCGCGACCAGCGGGACGAAGCGGAGCCCCGCGGTGCCGTGGCCGACGCTGATCGGGAGAATATCGAGGAGCGTGGGCGCCTTCCCGATCTCGTCTGCCAGCAGAGCGGCGCCCATCGACACGGCCTCGTCGGGGTTGATGCGCTTGCTCGGGCGTCGCTGGAAGAGCTCCTGGACGGCGCGCTGCACCGCGGGGATCCGCGTCGTGCCGCCGACGAGCAGCACGTCGTCGATCCCGGTCGGGACGATGGAGCTCGCCGTCATGACCTCGGTCGCGATGGCCACCGTGCGAGCGATGAGGGGCAGGGTCAGCTCGTCGAAGAGCGCCCGCGTGACGACGACACGCAGGGCGCGCTTGGGCTCGCGCGTGAACTCGGTGAGCTCGACAGCGTGCTCCGTCTCCACCGACAGGGCGAGCTTCGCGAGCTCCGCCGCTTCTCGCAGGCGCGCGATCTGCTGCGGCTCGGGGTCGACGTCGAGCCCCTCGATGCGCTGGAACTCCGCGAGAATGTGCGACGCGAGGAGGTCGTCGAAGTCGGAGCCGCCGACGAAGTTGTCGCCGCCCGTGGCGATGACCTCGAGCTGCCCGTCGCTCACGTCCACGACGGAGAAGTCGAAGGTGCCTCCGCCGAAGTCCCACACGGCGACGCGAGCGCGCTGCCCCTGCTGCTTGTGGCCGTACGCGACGGCCGCGGCGGTGGGCTCGTTGACGATGCGGTGGACGGTGAGCTTCGCCTCGGCCGCAGCGCGGCGGACGGCTTCGCGTTGCACTTCGGAGAAATAGGCGGGGACGGTGATGACCGCGGCGTCGACCTTGACGCCGAGCTGCGCCTCGGCCGTGCTGCGCACTTCGTCGAGCACCCGCGCCGCGATGGTGTCCATGCTGACGACCTTGTCGTCGATGCGGACGCCGAACCTCTGCCCCTCTGCCTCTGCCAGCGGGTAGGCGAAGTGCTTCTGGAGCTCGGCCGCGAGCTCGGGGCGGTACGTCCGTCCGATGAGGCGCTTCGAGCCGTACACGGTGCGGAGCGGATAGAGGATCTGCCGATCCGCCGCGCGCTGGCCGACGTGGAACGTGCCGTCGGGGGCGAAGGTGATCATCGACGGGATGGTGTTCGTCCCGGTGCGGCTGTGGATGATCTGCGGGCGCCCGTCGACGACGTGCGACGCGCACGTGTTCGTCGTACCGAGATCGATGCCGATGATGATCCCGTGCCGCCGGAGCGAGAGGGGCTCGACAGCCACATCGACCACGTCGGCGCCGTCGTCGGTGTCGGGCGTGTCGACGCGAGCGTCGGCGATGCGCACGGCTGCGGCTGCGATGAGGTGCTCGCCCGGCATCGGAGGCGGGCCGCCGACCTTGCCGGGCAACGCCGGGGGCTTGGACGCCGCGCCGGTCGGAGCGGCAGCGGTGCCCGAGGCCGGGAACGGGTCGCCGCGGTGGAGCGTGAGCGTAGCGATGAGCGCCTGGTCGATTCCGAGCGCAATGAACTCGATGCCCATCCCCTTGGCGCGGTTGACCCACGCGACCTTCGCGACCCCGCTCGCGAACTTGACGCCATCGTCGTCGAGGAGGTCGAAGCGGATCTCGGCGCCGAGCTTGGCGAACGAGGTGGTCGAGATGAGCGCTCCTGAGCGGCTGATGTCGCGCAGGCGATCGATCTGGAGGTCATGCCTCCCGGCTACCGACCAGAGAATGCGGGTGGACGAGTCACGTCTGGAGTGACTCCGTCGTTCGGCGGCATCGGTCAAAGGCGGCTCCTCGTACGTCGCTTCGGGGCGGGACGGTCATACCGGAAGACTCGGGCGATCTGCTGCGATCGAGGGATCCGGCGCCAGAGTAGCCTACGCAAACCGCGGCACGATCGCCATCCCCGCGCGACGCGCACCGCGTGTAGCCGCCGATGTCCGCGATGAGCGCGATCACGACGTCAGGATCCTTCGACACCGCCTTCTCATGCGGCGGTCCGCGCACACGGAGGACGGCACGGGCGGCGGCGCGCGCCTCGTGCTATCCTGGCCGTCTTGGGAGCCGTGATTCGTCGCGGCTTCGCGGGCTTACGACTCATTCGGAGGGTGTCATGCGGAAGCTTCACTTGATGGGAGCGCTCGTCGGCGCGGCGGTCGGGCTGGCCTCATTCACGAGCCTCGAACGCGACGCGCGGGCCTGCGGTGGGTGTTTCACGCCTCCCCCGCCGCCGTCGGAGACGGAGTCGGTCATCACGGACGAGAAGATGATCCTCTCCGTGTCGATGACGCAGACGACCCTCTACGACCAGATCAACTACAGCGGGTCGCCCGCGTCGTTCGCGTGGGTGCTCCCCATCAAAGGGGCGGTCACGGTCGGGCTGAGCGCGGACGTGATGTTCCAGGTCATCAATCAGCTGACGGCCACCGAGGTCCAGTCGCCACCCACGAACTGCCCGCCTCCCCCCACGTGCAACACCGGCTTCGGCCTCAGCGCACCGAGCTCGGAGACGGCGGGCACCGGGTCCGGCACCGGTGACGGAGTGACGGTCACGTCGCAGGAGCAGGTTGGCCCCTACGAGACGGTGCAGCTCCACTCGACCGACGGCAGCGCGCTCACCGACTGGCTCAGCGCCCACGGCTACCAGATCCCGGACGCGACGAAGCCCATCATCGACGCGTACGTCCAGCAGCAGTTCGACTTCCTCGCGCTGAAGCTCGTCCCGGGCGCCGGCGTCCAGTCGATGCAGCCAGTGCGGGTCACGTCGCAGGGGGCGGCGCCGTCGCTTCCGCTGCACATGGTCGCGGTGGGCACGGGGCCCACGACCGGCATCACGATCTGGGTCATCGCCGACGGGCGGTGGGAGCCGGGCAACTTCCCGACCTTCACGATCGCCGACTCGGAGATCGCGTGGGACTGGGCGACGAGCTCCAGCAACTACGAGACGCTCCGGCTCTCCAAGGAGGCGGCCTTCGGAGGTCGCGGCTGGCAGATCGAGAGCTCGCTCGAGCTGGCGCAGTACAACATCCAGCAGACCGTCATCCAGAACGCCGAGTACGACGCCACCGGCGGATACCTCGCGGCGGCAGCGGCCGCCGGCACCGATGCCGGGGCACCAGGAGATGCTGCGACCGTTGCGGACGCTTCCGAGCCGGACGCCAGCGAGAGCGATGACGCCGACGGCACCGACGCCGGTGAGGACGCCGGCGCTCAGGCCACCGCAGCCGCGGCCGACCTCGCGGTGCTCTTCGCCGGAATCGGGCAGCCCAACGTGCGCATCACGCGCATGCGGAGCGACGTCGCTCAGTCCGCCCTCTCGGTGGACATGAGCCTCCAGGCGGCGACCGACCAGTCGGAGCTCACGAACATCCACGTGGCGCAGCAGGAGATCGGCGAGCCGCAGTGCCCGGTCTACAGCAGCACCTGCGCGCAGGTGGGGACCGCGCCGCGGAGCCAGGCTGCGGCCGAGACCGCTGCGGCGACCGGCAAGGGGGGTGGCTGCAGCACGACGCCCCCGCGCGACACCACCGACGCGACGCTGGCGCTTCTCTTCGCCACGGGCGGAGTCGCCGCGTTCCGGTTGCGGCAGAAGCGTCGCCGGGACGCGTAGAGGTGAGGGAGAAGGGAGGCGGAGCGCGACGTCGCGAAGCCGAGACCTCCTGTGATTCAGTCCGTGTGGCCCCGACCACGGCGCATGCATGTCGGGCATCTTGCCTGATTGATCTTGCTTGGGAGGTTTCATGATGAGGAAGACACACGTCGTTGCGCGCGCGCTCGTCGCGGGCGTGGCTCTGGCGTCGACGGTGGTCTGCGCTGCCGGTGAAGCCCATGCGTGCGGCGGGTGCTTCGTGCCGCCGCCGCCGCCGCAGCAGACGGAGAGCGAGTCGATCATCACGGACGAGAAGATGATCCTCTCGATCTCGATGAACCAGACGACGCTCTACGACCAGATCAACTACAGCGGGTCGCCGTCGTCGTTCGCGTGGGTGCTGCCCATCAAGGGGACCGTCACCGTCGGGCTCAGCGCCGACATTCTGTTCCAGACGATCAACCAGCTCACGGCGACCGAGGTGCTCTCGCCGCCCGTCAACTGCCCGCCCCCTCCGAGCTGCGGCGGTGGCGGCGGCGCCGGCTGCGCCGGGAGCGCGTCGGCGAGCGCGCTCACCGTACCGTCGGGAGGAGCGAGCGATTTCGCCGAGGATGCGGGCGCCGTGGTCACCGTGACCTCGCAGAAGCAGGTCGGGCCGTACGAGACCGTGCAGCTCCATTCGACGGACGGGAGCGCGCTGAACCAGTGGCTCACGCTCCACGGCTACGCGATCCCCGCCGACACGCAGACCGTCATCGATGCGTACGTCGCCCAGCAGTTCGACTTCCTCGCGCTCAAGCTCGTCCCCGGCGAGGGGGTGCAGTCGATGCAGCCCGTACGCGTCACCTCGCAAGGCGCCGCGCCGACGCTGCCGCTCCACATGGTTGCCGTCGGCACCGGCGCGACGACCGGCATCACCATCTGGATCGTCGCCGACGCCCGGTGGCAGCCGAGCAACTTCCCGACCTTCATCATCACCGACTCGCAGCTCTCGTGGGACTGGGCGACCACCTCCAGCAACTACGAAGCGGTGCGTCTCGCGGGCGAGGCCGCGCTCGGCGGTCGCGGGTGGCAGATCGAGAGCTCTCTCGAGCTGGCGCAGTACACGATCTCGCAGTCGCTCCAGCAGAACATCACCTACGACTCGACGGGCATTGCAGGCGGATACCTCTCTCCGCTCTCCGCTCCGGCTGTCGATGCGGGCCCTGGCTCGCTCCTCGACGGCGGCGCGCACGACGCCGGTCGCTCCTTGTCGGACGCGAGTGACGCGGCGCGCGGTGATGCTCTGGGCTTCGACGCCGGAGAGAACACCGGCGACGACGCGGGTGCGGAAGCGGGGGACGAGGGGGACGACGGCGGCGATGACGGTGGCGGTGGCGGCGACGGACAGCTCTCCGCAGCGAACGCGGACCTGGCGGTCCTGTTCGCGGGTGTCGCCCAGCCGAACGTCCGCATCACGCGCATGCGCAGCGACGTCGCGAAGGCCGCGCTCTCGGTGGACATGATCCTCCAGGCGGCGACGGATCAGTCGGAGCTGACGAACCAGCACACGGCGCAGCAGGAGATCGGCGAGCCGCTCTGCCCCATCTACAACAGCTCGTGCGTCCAGACCGGCACGGCGCCGCGCAGCCAGGCTCAGGCCATCGCGAGCGGAGGATGCAGCACGACGCGGCCGGCGAACGGAGCGGGGACGACCGTTGCGTTCCTCCTCGGCGTCTTCGGCCTCACGGCGATGCGTCTACGTCGGAACCGAGCGCGCCGCTCCTAGTTGAGTGGTCGAGCGCCCGTCACCTTCACCAGGTGCAGGCGCCTGGGCTCGGACGACGCTTCGCGCGACACCGAGCCCCCTCCTCGCAAGCAAGGAGGGGAGCTTCTCTCGGATTACTTCTTCTTGCCGGCCGGCGGCGGTGCGCCCTTCGCCACGGCAGCCGCCTTCTTCTGGCTCTTGCCTGCGGTGTCCTGCTTCTTCGACTTCTGGATCGCCTTCGGAGACTTGTCGCCCATGGTGCACCGCCACGTTAGAGGGAATAGACAGTTCGCTGCGTGCCAACCCTTCCGGGTTGCCACTCGGTAGACTCGCGTGGACTACGCAAGGCTCCGTCCACTCCAGTTCTAGAGGTCAAACCCCCGCTACGCCAGCAGCATTGCTGCGTCGCTACGTGTCCCTCCAGCTCAGCGCGACGAGTAGCTCGCGCCCAGTTCGAAGTCGCGGGCGATGCTCGACCCAACCGCCGCGACCGCGGCCGGATCGCTGAACATCACGCCAAGCTCGCGGTTGTAGCCGAGCGAGCCGCCCGAGAAGTTCTCCGAGCCGACGTACGCACGGGCGCCATCGGCGACGACCGCCTTCGCGTGGATGTCGAGGTCGGCGTTGCCCTTGTGACCCGTCACGCTCACGCCGGCCGCCTCCAGCGCCGCGACCGCGCTCGCCTGCTCGCCGCTCGATGAGTCTTCGAGGACCACGCGTACGTCGACCCCGCTCCGTGCCTTCGCCATGATCGCGTCGAACAGCGTCGTCTCGACCCCCTTGTCGTCGAGCTCTTCCGCCTCCACGTCGAGCGAGGTCGTCGCGCTCTCGATGAGCATCAGCAGGGCCGAGGCGGCGTTGTTCTGCGGGGATGGCGCCACCACGAGCGAGCCCGCAGGCGTGATGCGGACGCCCTCGTAGTCCGCCTCGAAGATAGCCTCCGCCTCGGCGATGTCGGCGGCGTTCGTGTCCGCCACGAGATACTCGCGGTTCACCCGCGGTCCGGAGCCGTCGAGGTTCATCGTCATGATCCAGACCTGTGACGTCGGGCTCTCCGCCCGTCCGAGCGCCGCGGGGTCGATCAAGACCGCCTTCTCGTGCGTGTAGCTGTCGAAGCCCGTGTCCGTCGGCGCCCAGCGCACGTCGACGCCCGCAGCCTGGAGCGCGGCGTAGGCGCGCGCGTTCGTCGCGGACACGGACGTGCCCGGCGGGAACTCGTGGTTCAGCACGACCTTCACGTCGAGGCCATTCCGATGCTGCAGCTCCAGCGCCCGGAGGTACCTGTCGTTCGTGAGCAGGTACATCTCGACGTGCACCGCGCTCGTCGCCTCCTCGATCGCGGTGAGGAGCGGCTGCGCGACGCCCGTCCCGTCCGGCTCGACGGTGACCTTGATGGTGGCGGGCGCGACGGCATCGGCGACGCCGGCGTCGTCGCGCGCGGCATCGACCGGCGGAGGGTCACGCGAGGGCTGTGTCGGGGTGCACGCGATCACGAACAGAAGAAGGAGCCAGACGCGCATGATGGCATCGACGTAGCAACCGACGTACCGGGCGTTTCGCGGCGGAAACGCGCCCCGCAGGCCTGTCCGCGACACCGCGCGCGTGTCCGTGGACAGGGAGCGCTAGCGCGGTGCCGCTCCTCCGTCCGTCGACGCTGCGTCGTCTTCCACGAGGCGGTAAAGCGCCCCGTTCCGCTGCCCGCCCGCATAGAGCGCGTTCTGAAACACCGCGATGGGGGCCGAGCAGAAGAAGTCCGACAGCACGAACGGTGTCTTCTTTTCGGTCACGGTCGCGATGCGCACGGGGACGTCGCCCGCGAGCTTGAAGAGCCCTCGTTCGCTCATCACGACGAGCGCATCGCGGAAGCGGGTGATGTCGGTCGGTCGTCCGGCGTCGTCCGGGAGCTCAATCTCGCGCCACGTGTCGCCGTCGTCCGAGACGCGGAGCGCGCCGTCGCCGTGCCTCGAGCCGCGCGACAGCGTGATCCAGTACAGCTTGCCGTTGTCCGTGTACCAGCGGAGCGTCTGCGCCGCCCCCGTCGCGGTGATGCGCCGAGGGTGCACGTCCGCGTGGTCGATGCGCCCGCTCGCAGCGTCGGGGGAGAACACGACGTAGTCGTTCGGCTCGCGGCCGTCGTAGTCCTGGATGCCGGCAAAGAGGCGGTCCTTGAAGCGGACCATGAAGCCGAGTCGCCACACCCCGTTCTGCCAGGGGAACGGGTAGTCGACCTCGTAGGTGAAGCGCGACAGGCTCTCGTTCGCGACGAGCAAAGCGCCCGGCGACGGTCCGCGCCACGCACGCTCCCTCGGTGGCACCGCGCCCGTCGACGCGTAGAGGCGCCCACGGAACTTGATGACGTCGAGCACGTGGTAGGCGCGCGGCAGGACCGACGCCCCCGCGCCGCCGTCGCGGCTGGGCACGCCGGGCGGGTGGAAGTGCTCGCCGCTCGCCTTCGCGAACTTTCCCGAGCGATCCGAGACGAAGACGTACCCCTCGGTGCCATGCTCGGAGATGCCGAAGCCGTCGTAGGGCGGGTCGGCGTCGGGGACGAACAGCCGTCCGTCGATCGAGTGCACGCGCAGGAAGCCCTGGCCTGCACCGCCGCCCCCCGTCGGCTCGCCAGGACGGTTCCAGTCATACGCGACGTGGAACGGTGAAGACTTCGCGTGCGCCGTGTCGTCGGGCGCGATCGGTGTGTAGCGCGTGACCGTCGCGCCGTCGGTGCCGAGCGGCTGGTTGGCGTGCGCCGCGTAAAGCGAGCCATCGAACGGTGTCAGGTCACAGATGCGCTCGAGCGCGAGGGGAGGGAGGCCGACCCGCTCGAAGTGGGCGGCGGTGGGGGCGGTGCCGGTGCCGGGGTCCTCGGGGTCGTCGTTGCCGTCGGGGTCGAGCTGGGGAGGGGGTGGAGGAGGGATAGGTCGCGCGATGGCCGTGAGGGGAGGGGGTTCGACAAGAGGGGACGCGGCGACGGGGGGCGAGGCCGCGCTCGCCGGCAACAGGCCCTTCGGGGCGGACGGGGTCTCGGCGGCCGCGCACGAAGACGCTGTCGCGACGACGAGGAGAGCGACGGCTGTGCACGTGCGCATGGGCGAGATACGGGCGACATCGGCCGTTCGGTCTACGAGGGCATCCGGATGCGACGCGCGGCAGCGGCGCATGGTCGCGTGGCAACCGGAGTGCCAGGATGGCAGCGGCGCATCGAGGGGTGGCAGCGGGAGAGCCAGGGATGGCAGCGGCGCATCGAGGGGTGGCAGCGCGAGTGCCAGGATGGCAGCGGCGCAGCGAGGCGTGGCAGTCGGAGTGCCAGGCATGGCAGCGGCGCAGCCTGGCGCGCCACCGGACAGACCCACCCCTCGCGGGTTGTCGGCAGGCGCCTCCACTGATAGGACGCAGCCCTCCTTGGAGCGCCCCCTGACTTCCGCCCGTCCCTTCCACATCCCATCGGGCGCCTGGGTGCGCGACGAGCAGGGGACTGCCTGTGTCCCCGACGCGAGCTCGGCAGGCTTCCAGGCGGCGCTGTCCGCCCTCGGTCAGCCGGTCATTGCGGTGCTCCACGAAGGGCGCCCCGCGATCGTGCCCGCCTCCACAGGGCGCGCGCAGCTGGGGCTGACCGCACGGGGCGACGCATTGCCGCTCCTCGCCTACATCCCGGCGCTGCTCCCCGGCGACCTGGGCGACCCGTCGTTCCGCGCTGCGTACGGCGTCGACGCGGCGTACGTCGTGGGCGAGATGGCCAACGGCATCGCGTCGGAGGAGCTCGTCCTCGCTGCGGCGCGTGCAGGCTTCCTCGGTCTCTTCGGAGCAGCGGGCCTCAGCGTGCCGCGCGTTGCCGAGGCTGTCGCGCGCCTCCAGAAGGAGCTGCCGGCCGGTTCGTGGGGCGTGAACCTCATTCACTCGCCGGACGACCCGCGCCTCGAAGCGCAGCTCGTGGATCTCTTCCTCGCGAAGCAGGTCCGCTTCGTCAGCGCGTCGGCCTACCTCGACCTCACGCTCTCGGTCGTGCGCTACCGCGTCGCTGGCATCCATCGCGACGCCGCCGGCAGCGTCGTCGTCCCGAACCGGCTCATGGCGAAGGTCTCGCGCGTCGAGGTCGCCACGCGCTTCCTCTCCCCGCCGCCCGAGCGCTTCCTCTCGGAGCTGGTGCAGCTGGGCGCCATCACGGCCGAGCAGGCCGAGCTCGCGAAGAGCATCCCGATGGCGGACGACGTGACCGCCGAGGCCGACTCGGGCGGCCACACCGACAACCGCCCGCTCGTGCTCCTTCTCCCGGCCCTCGCCGCCCTGCGCGACCAGCTCGCGCGCGAGCACGGCTACGACGTCCGCGTCCGCATCGGAGCGGCCGGCGGTATCGCGACCCCGGCGTCGGTCGCGTCCGCGTTCGCGATGGGGGCCGCCTACGTCGTCACCGGCTCGATCAACCAGGCGACGCTCGAGGCAGGCACCAGCGACAAGGTTCGCCAGCTCCTCGCCGAGGCCGCACCGACCGACGTGGCGATGGCGCCTGCGGCCGACATGTTCGAGATGGGGGTCAAGGTCCAGGTCCTCACGCGCGGGACGCTCTTCGCCGTACGCGCCACGCGCCTCTACGAGCTCTATCGCGCGCATGACGACGTCGCTGCGCTCCCGGCCGCCGTGCGCGAGGAGCTCGAGAAGAAGTTCTTCCGCGAGACGCTCGAGCAGGCCTGGGAAGGCTGCCGCGCCTTCTTCGCCGAGCGTGACCCCGCGCAGCTCGAGCGCGCCGCCCGCGAGCCGCGTCACCAGCTCGCGCTGCTCTTCCGCGCGTACCTCGGGCGGGCGTCGAAGTGGGCGAACTCCGGCGTGGCGGACCGCGCGCTCGACTACCAGATCTGGTGCGGCCCCTCGATGGGGGCGTTCAACGAGTGGACGCGCGGGTCGTTCCTCGAGGCGTGGGCGAACCGTCGCGCCGTGGTCGTGGGGAGGAACTTGCTCGTGGGCGCCGCGATGCTCACGCGCGCCGCGGCGCTCCGCACGCAGATGGGTGCGCTGCCGCCAGGGGTCGAGCACTTCGCGCCACGCTCGCTCGACGCGCTCGACGCGCTCGTCCGTCCACGCGCGCCGCTCGGCGACGCGCTCGACGCCGGCGAGGACGCGACGCTCCCTGCGCCGCTGCCCGACGCACGTCCCGCACGTCACTCGCGAGCGCCGGACGAGCCCATCGCGATCGTCGGCATGGGCGCCATGTTCCCGGAGGCGCCGAACCTCGAAGCGTTCTGGCGCCTGCTCCGCACCGCGAAGGACGCCGTCACCGACATCCCCGAGACGCACTGGTCGCTCGCAGACTACTACGACAAGGACCCTCACGCGCCCGACAAGACGTACGCGCGCCGCGGCGCGTTCCTCTCTCCGCACGCCTTCGACCCGACCGAGTTCGGCATCCCTCCGAGCATCCTCGAGGCCACCGACACGTCGCAGCTGCTCGGTCTCGTCGTCGCCCGCATGGCGATGGAAGACGCGGGCTACAGCGACGGCCGCGCGTGGGACAGGAGCCGCGCGAGCGTCATTCTCGGGGTCACCGGGACGCAGGAGCTCGTCATCTCGCTCGGCGCGCGCCTCGGCCACCCGAAGTGGAAGAAGGCGCTCGAGGACGCCGGGGTCGACGACGCGACCGCGGCCGACGTCGTCGACCGCATCGGCAAGTCGTACGTGGGCTGGCAGGAGAGCTCGTTCCCCGGCCTCCTCGGCAACGTCGTCGCGGGGCGCATCGCCAACCGGCTCGACCTCGGCGGCACGAACTGCGTTCTCGACGCCGCGTGCGCCAGCTCGCTCGCGGCCGTGCATCTCGGGGTCCTCGAGCTGCGCGCCGGCACGAGCGACCTCGTGCTCACCGGAGGTGTCGACTGCCTGAACGACATCTTCATGCACATGTGCTTCAGCAAGACGCCGGCGCTGTCGGCGTCGGGCGACGTGCGGCCGTTCAGCGAGAAGGCGGACGGGACGCTGCTGGGCGAGGGGCTCGGCATGGTCGTGCTCAAGCGCCTCTCGGACGCGGTGCGTGACGGCGACCGCGTGTACGCGTGCATCGCGTCGGTGGGAACGGCGAGCGACGGTCGCGCGAAGAGCGTCTATGCGCCGCTGCCGGCTGGGCAGGCGCGCGCGCTCCGTGCGGCCTACACGCACGCGGGGGTCCACCCGCGCGACATCACGCTCCTCGAAGCGCACGGCACGGGTACGAAGGCAGGCGATCTCGCCGAGTTCGAGGCGCTGCGGACCGTCTATCGCGAGGACTCCGACGAGCAGGCGTGGTGCACCCTCGGCACGGTGAAGTCGCAGCTCGGCCACACGAAGGCCGCGGCCGGAGCGGCGGGCATGATCAAGGCGGCGCTCGCGCTCCATCACAAGGTGCTGCCGCCGACGCTCAAGGTCGACCGTCCGCACCCGTCGATGAAGCTCGAAGAGAGCCCGTTCGCCATCACGGCGCTCGCCCAGCCGTGGCTGGCAGACGCGCACCCGCGGCGCGCCGGCGTGAGCTCGTTCGGCTTCGGTGGCAGCAACTTCCACCTCGTGATGGCGGAGCACGGACGCGAGCGACGCGTGCCTGCGTGGGACGGCTCGGTGGAGCTGCTCGCGCTCTCGGCGGACGACGCCGGGTCGCTCGTCACGGCAGCACGTTCGTTCCTGGCGCTCGACGCGCGCGCCCGAAGCGCGGCTCTTCGCCGGTCACGCGAGACCTTCGACGTGCGTCGCGCGCACAGGCTCCTCGCCGTCGTCCCCGAGAGCGGTGACGGCAGCGCGCTTCTCACGCCGGCGCTCGCGCGCATCGCAAACGCGAGCGACACCGCCTTCCACCTTCCGGCCACGGCCGACGGCTCCGTTCACTACGGTCTCGGCGCCGCGGAGGGCGAGGTCGCGTTCGTCTTCCCGGGGCAAGGCGCGCAGCACGTGGGGATGCTCCGCGAGCTCGCGTGCGTCTTCCCCGAGCTGCTCGCGGCCCTCGAGAGCGACCTCGAGATCGCCCGGGCGATTCATCCGCTCCCGACGTTCGACGAGGCCCTGGCGGCGCGTCGCGAGGCGCACCTCACGGAGACCGACGTCGCGCAGCCCGCGCTCGGCCTCGTCAGCCGCGGCGTGCTCGACCTCCTTCGAGGGCGCTTCGGTCTCCGGCCGTCGTTCGTGGCCGGGCACAGCTACGGAGAGCTGACCGCGCTGCATGCCGCGGGCGTCCTCTCCGCCGACGCGCTCGGCGCCGCGTCGCGCCTGCGCGGCGCGCTGATGCATGGTGCGCGCGGCACGGGCCACGACGCCGACCGCGGGACGATGGTGGCGGTGCTCGCGCCGCTCGCGGACATCGAGAGGCTGCTCGTCGAGGAGAAGCTCGATCTCACGCTCGCCAACCGCAACGGCCCGCAGCAGGGGGTTCTCTCCGGGACGCGCAGCGAGATCGAGCGAGCCACGCTGGCCTGCAAAGCTCGAGGCATGCGCACCGCCGCGCTGTCAGTCGGCGCCGCGTTCCACAGCCCGCTCGTGGCGGGCGCGGCCGCTGCCTTCCGCGACGCGCTCGACGGAGTCCCCTGGCACGCGGGCTCGATCCCGGTCATCGCCGACTCCACCGCGGAGCCGTACCCCGACGACGTCGGCGCGGCGCGCGACGTGCTCGCGGAGCAGCTCGCTCGTCCCGTGCGCTTCGACGAGGTCGTCCTCCGGCTACATGCTCTCGGCGCACGCCTCTTCATCGAGGTCGGGCCGCGAGCCACGGTGACGGGCATGGTGAGAGCCATCCTCGGCGACCGCCCGTTCACCGCGCTGGCCGTGGACGCCGGAGGGCGGCGAGGCGCGATGTTCGACCTCGCGCAGATCCTCGCGAGCGTCGCCGCGGCCGGACACGCCGTCGAGCTCGGCGCGTGGGAGCGCACCGGAGACGCGGCGCGTACGCCCCGGCAGGCGAAGATGGCCGTGCCGCTCACCGGCGCGAACTACAGGCCCGCGCAGCCAAGCGTGCCTCGTGTCGCCCCGATGCGATCGCCGGTGTCGCACGAGCCTCGGCGTCTTGCGCCCTTGCCCCCGGCGGGAGCGCAGCCAACCGTCGGACAGGGCCACGACGCGTTCCACGCGCAGCAGGACGGCATCCGGGCGCTCCAGGCGATGCAGGAACAGACCGCGCGTGTCCATCAGCTCTTCCTCGAGGGGCAGCGGATGGCGCACCAGAGCCTACAGGTTCTTCTCACGGGGGCACCGCCGATCGACGCGCCCGCTCAATCGGTGAGTGCTCCGACCTATGCGCCCGTGCCGACCTACGTGCCGCCGAGGTACGCGGTCGAGCTCGTGACCGCGCGCGCGCCCGTAGCTGCGCCGGTGCCCGCTCCGCCCGCGCCGCCGGAGCTCGCGCTCGTCCCGCTGCTGCTGTCGGTCGTCGCGCAGGCGACCGGATATCCCGAGGAGACCCTCTCGCTCGAGATGGGGATGGAGGCAGACCTCGGCATCGACTCGATCAAGCGCGTCGAGATCCTGTCGATGCTGTCGAAGCGCATCCCGGGCGCCCCGTCGGTCAACCCGGAGAAGCTGGGCTCGCTTCGCACCCTGCAGGATGTCGCCGACTTCATCCGCAAGGGGCAGGCTCGGCACACCAACGGCGCCTCCGATCATGGCGCGGCGAACGGAGTCAACGGCGCGTCGAACGGTCACGGAACGCTGCCTGTCGCCGTCGACGCCCGCGCGGTCTTGCTCGACGTCGTTGCGCAGCTCACGGGGTATCCCGTCGAGACGCTGTCGCTCGAGATGGACATGGAGGCAGACCTCGGAATCGACTCGATCAAGCGCGTCGAGATTCTCTCGATGGTCACCAAGCGCATCCCCGGCGCGCCATCGGTCAACCCCGAGAAGCTCGCGAAGCTGCGTACGCTCGAGCAGGTGCTCGGCTTCATCAAGCAGCCCGTGAGCAACGGCGCCACCGCCGTCGAGACGCCCGCCGTGGCGCCGTCCGTCGTCCCCAACGGCCACGCAGAGGTCGCGAGCCAGGGATCGCTTCACCGCCGCGCCGTCGTGGCCGTTGCGGCGCCGGCGCCCGCACCCGCTCCGTCGTCCGTCGAAGCCGCCACGCTCGCCGCGCTCCCCGCCGGACCCGTGCTCATCACGGCGGACGCGGCGGGCTTCGCGCACGCGCTCGCGCAGAGGTTCACGGCGGCGGGGCGGACGGCGCGCGTCGTGAGAGCGGGCGATGATCTCGGCGGGCCGGTCGGCACGCTCTTGCTCCTCGCGCCCGATGGCGCTCAGTGGACCGCCGAGTCGGAAGCTCAGCTCAGCGCTGCGCTCGGTATGGCTCGAACGGTCGCCCCGCGCCTGCGAGAGGCCGGCGCCACCGCCGGCGGCGCGCTGCTCGTCACCGTCTCCCGGCGCGACGGCGCCTTCGGGCATGCCGCGCGCGCGCCTCGCTGGAACCCGCTCCAGGGTGCGCTCGCGGGGCTCGCCAAGACTGCCGCCCACGAGTGGCCCGAGGTCCGCTGCAGGGCGATCGACGTCGCCTCGGTGTGGTCCGTCGAAGGGGCGGCGCGCGCCGTCGTGGGCGAGCTCGCGAACCATGGACCGCGCGAGGTCGGGCTCGGCCCGGCCGGTCGTGTGACACTCGCGCTGCGCGCAGAAGATGCACTTCCGCTCCCGTCGCGGCTCGATCGCGGCGCCGTCGTCGTCGTGACCGGCGGTGCGCGCGGGGTGACCGCCGAGTGCGCGCGCGAGCTCGCGGTGCGAACCGGCGCTTCGCTGCTGCTCCTCGGACGCTCGCCCGCGCCGACGGACGAGCCGTCGTGGCTGACGAGCGCGACGACCGAAGCGGACATCAAGCGCGCTTGCCTCGAACAGGCGCGCGGCGAGCGCCCGACACCGAAGGCGCTCGGGGAAGCGTGCCACGCGATCCTGGCCGCGCGCGAGATCCGGGCGAGCCTGCGCGCGCTCGAAGCCGCGGGCGTCCGTGCCGTCTACAGGTCCGCAGACGTGCGCGACGTGGCGACGGTCGCCGCGGCGCTGGCGGACGCGCGCGCATCGCTCGGGCCGATCCAGGGCCTCATCCACGGTGCGGGCGTCGTGCGTGACAAGCGCATCGAGGACAAGCGCGACGAAGACTTCGACCAGGTCCTCGGGCCGAAGGTCGCGGGTCTCCGCGTGCTGCTCGACGCCACGCGGAGCGACGACCTTCGGTGCCTCGTGCTGTTCGCGTCGGCCACGGGCCGCTTCGGACGCCGCGGTCAGTCGGACTACGCGGTCGCGAACCAGGCGCTGGTCTCCATCGCGGATGCCGAGGCGCACGCGCGTCCCGGGTGCCGGGTGGTAGCGCTCGACTGGGGGCCGTGGGAGGGGGGGATGGTCACCGCGGCGCTGCAGAAGGAGTTCGAGCGTGAGGGGGTCCCGCTCATCCCGCTCGCGCTCGGCGCGGCCGCGATGTGCGACGAGGCGCTCTCCGCGCCCGGCGGGCCGACGGAGGTCGTGCTCGGCGCAGGCTTCGGCACCGAGGAGGCTGCGGGCTGGTCGCTCGCTGCGACCTGGCGGCTCGACGCGACGACATTCCCCGTCCTCCGCGACCACGCGCTGTCGGGCAAGGCCGTGCTGCCGCTGGCGATGACGCTCGAGTGGTTCGCGGCCGCGGCGAGCGCGGTCTCCGGCCTGCCGCTTCGCTCCCTCGACGACGTGCGCGTGTTTCGCGGCGTGACGATCGGCGCGGAGCCGCACGACGTGTCCGTGTGGGTCGGCCCGGCGGACGTGCATGACGCACAGGCGCCGATGAACGGCCGCGAAGCGCCGCACGCGCGTCTCTCCGTCGAGCTCCGGACGGGCGCCGACCAGGTCCATGTCCGTGCCATCGCGGTGCTGGGAGCGCGCCCCGAGTCGCCCGCGCCGCTCGCGTTGCCCGAGCGGCTCCAGCCGTTCCGCACCCCGGTCGAGCGAGTGTACGCGGAGCAGCTCTTCCACGGCCCGTCCCTCGAGGCCATCCGGTCCATCGACAGCATGGGCGAGTCCGGGATGATCGCCGTCCTCGTGACGCACCCGACGTCGGAGCGACTCCTTCCGGCGCCCGCGTTCGCCTGGGTCCTCGACCCGCTCGTGCTCGACGGCGTCTTCCAGGCGCTCATCGTGTGGTGTCGCGCTCACGTCGGCGCACCGTCCCTCCCGAGCCGCGTGACGAGCCTGCGGCTCTACGGGGCGCTCGGAGCATCGGCCTCGGTGCGCGCCGTCGTGCGCATCCGGGCGATCGAGGCGATGGTGGTGAGCTCCGATGTCGACCTCGTCGACGACGACGGACGCGTCGTCGCGCGGCTCGAGGGGTTCCTCTGCACCGCGAGCCCGTCGCTCCAGCGAGCGTTCTCGCCCGAGCCAGCGACGGTGACGACGCTGCCGACGGCATGACCGGCCCGCGATCGATCGCGATCGTCGGGGTCGCGGGACGCTTTCCGGATGCGCCCGATGTCGCCGCTCTCTGGGCGAACGTGGTCGCGAACCGCTCGGCAGCGCGCGAGGTGACGGAGGCTCGATGGTCGGTCCCCGTCGCCGACGTGGTCCGTCACGGGGGCGGCGCCGTCGCGGATCACGCGTCTTCGAGCCACGCATGCCTGCTCGGCGACTTCGATCTTGATGGTGCAGGCGATGCCCTGCCCAAGGAGTGGCTGCCGAGACTGAGCCGTCACGCGCGCCTCACGCTGCGCGTCGGCGTCGATGCGTGGAATAGCGTTCGTTCGAAGAACGCGCCCGAGCGCGCGAGCGTCATCCTCGCAAACATTGCCCTGCCGACGGACGGGGCCTCCGCGGTCGCCGAGGAGCTGTTCTTCGGGCCGCTGGACGCGGCGATCGACGATCGCGCGCTCGTCAGCGCCGCGGAGCCGCTCGACGCGTTCCCGGGCGCGATCCCCGCCGGACTGCTCGCGCACGCCCTCGGAATCGGCGGCGGCAGCTTCACGCTCGACGCAGCATGCGCGTCGTCGCTCTACGCCATCCACCTCGCGTGCGCCGACCTCGAAGCGGGGAGAGTCGACGCCGTCCTCTGTGGCGGCGTGTCGCTGCCGCAATCGCTCTACACCCAGGTCGGGTTCACGCAGCTCCAGGCGCTGTCGGCGAGCGGTCGCTCGGCGCCGTACGACGAGAGCGCGGACGGTCTCGTCGTGGGCGAGGGGGCGGCGATGGTGGTGCTGAAGCGGCTCTCCGACGCCGAACGAGATGGCGACGTGGTGCTCGCGGTCGTGCGCGGCATAGGGCTGTCGAACGACGTCGGGGGGAGCCTGCTGTCGCCGGAGTCCGAGGGGCAGCTCCGCGCGATGCGGGCGGCGTACGAGCAGGCCGGGTGGCGCCCGGAGGACGTGGACCTCATCGAGGGGCACGGGACGGGCACGCCGCGCGGCGACACGGTGGAGCTCGAGAGCCTCGCGGAGCTGTGGCGCGGGGTCGCTGCCGAGTCGCGTGGCTGTGTCCTCGGTTCGGTGAAGAGCAACATCGGGCACCTGCTGACGGCGGCGGGCGTCGCGGGGCTGTGCAAGGTGCTCGGGGCCTTCAAGGCGCAGAAGCTCCCGCCGTCGCGCAGCACGGACGCACCGCGTCCAGCGCGCGCGCTCCGCGAGGGGCCGTTTCGCGTGCTCGCGTCGGCGGAGCGGTGGCAGCCTCGGAGCGCCGGCGTCCGTCGTCGAGCCGCGATCTCCGGTTTCGGCTTCGGGGGAATCAACGCGCACCTCCTGCTCGAGGAGCCTCCGATCGCGAGCGAGGCCACCGCCAGCCCCGCCGTCGCGCGCGTCACGTCCGCGCCTGGCGTTCGCCCGTGCCCCATCGCCATCGTGGGCATGGCCGCGCACGTGGGCCGCCTCGACTCGCTCGCCAGCTTCGAGCGCGCGGTGCTCCGCGGCGACCTCGTCGACGACGCGCTGCCAGAGGAGCGATGGCACGGGCTCGACAGGCGTCCACACGCCGAGCGCATGGCGCGCCTCCGTACGCTTCGCGGCGCGTGGATCGAGTCGATCGCGCTGCCGTCCGGCCGGTTCAAGCTCCCGCCGAACGACGTAGGCTCGCTCCTCCCTCAGCAGCTGTTGACGCTCAAGGTCGCGGGAGAGGCGCTCCTCGATGCTTCGGCGGCCCCCGGGAGCATCAGGGGGCCACATCTCCGGTTCGGGGCAGTGGTCGGGCTGGGCCTCGACCTCGAGAGCACGTCCTTCCACCTGCGATGGCTCTCGCTCTCGCGCGTCCGTCGCTGGGCAAGCTCGCTCGGGCTCGGTCTCACGGAGAGCGAGCTAGAGGCCTGGGCAGAGCAGCTGCGAGACGCGCTCGCGCCGGCGCTCGACGCGACGCGCACGCTGGGAGCGCTCGGCGGCATCGTGCCGAGCCGTGTCGCGAGAGAGTTCCAGCTCGGAGGGCCGAGCTTCGCCGTCGCCGACGAGGAGGCGAGCGGGCTCCGGGCGCTCGAGATCGCCGTGCGGATGCTCCAGCGAGGAGAGGTGGACGGCATGCTCGCGTGCGCCGTCGACCTCGCAGGCGACGTGCGATCCGTCCTTGCGAGCGACGCGCTCCGCCCGTTCTCACCGTCCGGCCACGCGCGTCCCTTCGACGAGCGTGCGGACGGGACGAAGATCGCCGAAGGGGCGGTCGCCGTCGTGCTGAAGCGGCTCGACGACGCGGTCCGCGCCGGAGATCGTGTATACGCGGTCGTGCGCGGGGTCGGCGTCGCGGGAGGCGGCGCGCTCGACGCGGGCATGATGGACAGGCGCGAGCAGGCGTACGTACGCGCCGCGAGATCTGCGTACGCCGACGCGGGAGTCTCGCCTGGGCGCGTCGGCCTCGTCGAGACGCACGGCAGCGCGGTGCCAGGCGAAGACGCGATCGAGGGCCGCGCGCTCGCCCAGGTCTTCGCGGATTCCGGCGAACGGGGGTCGATCGCGCTGGGGTCACTGGCGGCCGTCGTCGGGCAAGCCGGCGTCGCAGCGAGCCTGGCGTCGGTCGTGAAGGCGGCGCTTTGCCTCCAGAACGGTGTGCTCCCGCCGGTCGGCCGTGTGCTCAGGCCGATCCCTTCGATCGCATCGACCGGGACACCGTTCCACCTCCCGTGCGCGCCCGAAGCGTGGCTGCGAGATCGCGTCGCCGGCCCGCGCGTCGCGGGCGTCAGCACGATGGGCAAGGACGGAACGTGCATCCACGCGGTGCTCGAAGCGCACGACGCGCCAGCCGTCGCCACACGACCGCCGCGGTCGCGGGGGCGCGCGCTCGGACCTCGGAGCAGCGCGCTCTTCCTGCTCCGAGACGACCGCGACGTCGACGCCCTCCGCGCGCTCGCGTCTGCGGCCACCGACGTCGAGTCGCTCGCGGCGACGTGGCACCGTGAGGGTGTCGATCGTGCTGCCGCCGTGGGACGAGCCGTCGTCGCGTCCGATGTCGCCGACCTGCAGGCGCAGCTCGCGCGTGGCGCCGCGCCCCGGCGCGAGACCTTCGATGCGGGCAGCGTCGCGTTCGTGTTCCCCGGATCGGGTAACCATTACGTCGGAATGGGGCGGGAACTCGCGCTCGCGCTGCCCGACGTCTACCGCACCCTCGACGAGGAGGTCCTCCACCTCGAAGGCCACCTGCACCCCGCGTGGATCGCGCCGCGTCGGACCTCATGGGCAGATGACTGGGAAGAGGACGCCAGGCGCGAGCTGAGGGCGAGCCCCGAGCGAGTGATCGTCGCGCAGGTCGCGCACAGCGTGGCCGTCCACGACGCGCTCGTTTATCTCGGCGTGCGACCCGACGCCTTCATCGGGTACAGCCTGGGCGAGTCTGCCGCGCTCTTCGCCTCCCGCACGTGGCGAGACCGTGACGTCATGTTCGCCAGGACGCTCGCCTCGCCGCTCTTCCGCACCGAGCTTTGCGGGACGATGAGCGTCCTCAAGGCCGCATGGGGCGAAGGCGCCGACTGGAAGGTCGTGATCGTGACGCGCCCGGCATCCGAGGTGCGCGGAGCCCTCGAGGGCACCGCCGCGCTCCTGATCGTCAACGCGCCGCGCGAGTGTGTCCTCGGCGGGCTCGCACGTGACATCGACGCGACGATCGCCCGGCTCGCCTGCGAGGCCATCGTGCTGGACTCCGTCCCGACCGTGCACCTCTCGCTCGCGCGCGCCGTCCGCGACGCGTACCGCGCGCATCACCTGCTCGTGACCAAGCCGCCGGCAGGCGTCCGGTTCTACAGCGGCGCCTGGGCAACCTCGTACGAGCCGACCGACTCGATGGCGGCGGACTCGCTCACCGAGAACGCGATGGAAGGCTTCGACTTCCCTGCAGTCATCGACAAGGCCTGGGCGGATGGCGCACGCGTCTTCGTCGAGGTGGGTCCGCAGGGGTCATGCACCCGCATGATCGGTCGCATCCTCGAAGGCCGCCCGCACCTCGCCGTGAGCGCGTGCCAGCGCGGATACGACGGCTACCGCACGCTGCTGCTCGTCGTCGGGCGACTTGCGGAAGCCGGCGTGCCTGTCGACCTCGATCGACTCTATGGCGACAGCAACGGTGCGCTCACCGCAGCGCTTGCGACACCTGCTCTCTTGCCGAGGGTCGTGCTCGGCGGCGCCCGACCGGAAGTGCCGCTCCGCCCACCAATGCGCACCGCGGTTCACGCCAGCGCCGCCAGCAAGCCAGTGCGGCCCGCCAACGGAGCCGCGACCGTCTCGGACAGGTCGAGCGCGCTCGCCGCATTCTTCACGAGCAACGAGGCGACGATCGCGGCGCACGAGGCGTTCCTCCGCGTCGCCCACGAGGGGCTCGCGCTCCAGACGAGGCTGGTCTCCGGCCGAGAGGGCCTGTCCCGGCCGCTCGCGACGCTGGGCACTGCCGTCGCCGAGCCCGTCCCGCCACGCTTCGATCGCGCTAGCTGCGTCGAGTTCGCGGTCGGCAAGCTCGCGCGCGTCCTCGGCGAGGCGTTCGCCGACGTCGACTCATACCCGTCTCGGGTGAGGCTCCCCGACGAGCCGCTGATGCTCGTCGATCGCATCGTGTCCGTCGAAGGAACGCTCGGCACGCTCGGCCCGGGTCGTGTCGTGACGGAGCACGACGTCCTCGAGAATGCCTGGTACCTCGACGGCTACCGCGCGCCCGTGTGCATCAGCGTCGAAGCCGGCCAGGCCGACCTGTTCCTCTCCGCGTACCTCGGCATAGACCACCAGACGCGCGGCGAGCGGGTGTACCGACTTCTCGACGCCAAGATCGTGTTCCACCGCGATCTGCCGCGCCCCGGGGAGCGCATTCGCTACGACATCCGGATCGACCGCTTCCTCTGCCAGGGCGACACGTGGCTCTTCTTCTTCCGGTTCGACGGGAGCATCGACGGCCGTGGCTTCATCACGATGTTCGACGGCTGCGCTGGCTTCTTCAGCGCGGAGCAGCTCGCGACCGGGCGGGGCATCGTCCCGCGTAGCGCGACGAGCGCGCGGATCACGCACCCGCGCGCGGCCAGCTGCGAGCCGTTCCATCCGCTCGTCCCGATGGCGCGTGCGTCGCTCTCCGATCAAGAGGTCGACGCGCTCCGCCGTGGCGATCTCGGGGCGGCGTTCGGCTCGGCGTTCGCGGGCAAGACGCTCGCCCCATCGCTGCGACTGCCCGGCGGGCGAATGAAGCTCGTCCATCGCATCGTCGCGATGGACGCCGCCGGAGGGCCATCGGCGCTCGGCGAGGTGATCGGCGAGGCGGACGTGACGCCCGACGCCTGGTACCTCATCTGCCACTTCAAGGGCGACGAGGTGATGCCCGGCACGCTCATGTACGAGTGCTGCCTGCACACGCTGCGCGTGCTGCTGCTAGGGCTAGGCTGGATCTCGACCGACGCGACGACGGACCTGCACTACGGGCCAGTGGCCGAGGTCGCGAGCGAGCTGCGCTGTCGCGGCCAGGTCACGGCAGAGACGAAGACAGTGCGCTATCGGGTCTCCATCGAACAGATCGGGTACGACCCGGAGCCCTTCGTCATCGCGAGCGCGTCGATGTTCGCCGACGACAAGCACGTCGTGCAGATGGATGGCATGAGCCTGAAGCTTCGAGGGATGTCGCGCGCCCGTGTGGAGAGCGAGTGGCGGGCCCTGCCCGTTCCCACCGGGCCGGCGTTCGATCGCGCGAAGGTCGTGGCGTACGCCGAGGGCAAGCCGTCCGAGTGCTTCGGCGAACGTTACCGTCCGTTCGACCACGAGCGGCGCCTGGCACGCCTCCCGCGGGACCCATACCTGTTCCTCGACCGAGTCGTCGCGGTCGAGCCGCCACCGTGGGTCCTTGCCCCAGGTGGCTGGGTGACCTGCGAGCACGACGTCGACCCCGACGCCTGGTACTTCGGCGCGGGTGCGCAGGGCACGATGCCGTTCGCGGTCCTGCTCGAAGCCGCGCTTCAACCGTGCGGCTGGCTCGCGGCCTACCTCGGCTCTGCGCTCCTCAGCGACGTCGACCTCAAGTTCCGGAACCTCGACGGTCACGGCACCCAGCTCGTGGACGTGCATCGCGACGCCGGGACGCTCACCACGCGCGCGCGTCTGACCAAGACGTCGCAGGCAGGCGGCATGATCCTTCAGGAGTTCGACCTCGAGGTGCTTCGCGGCCGGGAGCGTGTCTACGTCGGGCAGACAGGCTTCGGCTTCTTCCCCGCGGCTGCGCTCGCAGCGCAGGTCGGCCTGCGCGGAGCGTCCTCGTGGGGCGACGGGGCCGGGTTGGGTGCGCGCACGATCGAGCAGCGAGGTGCGGACAGCCCCGCACGCTCGACCGCTCGCGCGATCGCCGCACCAGGCCTGACGCTTCCCGAGCGGACGCTCCTGATGATCGATGAACTCCTGACCCTCGAGCTCGCGGGCGGGCCGCGCGGTCTCGGGGCTGCGGCGGCGACGAAGCGTGTCGATTCCGTGGAGTGGTTCTTCCGGGCACACTTCTACCAGGACCCGGTGATGCCGGGCTCGCTCGGGCTCGAGGCGCTGCTCTCGCTCATGAAGGTGTTCTCGCGCGAGCGGTTCCCGCACCTCTGCGAGACGCACACGTTTCAGGCGATGGCGCTCGGCCGCGCGCACCGCTGGCAGTACCGTGGCCAGGTCATTCCGACGAACGAGTCGGTCCGGATCGAGATGCGCGTCACCGCGATCGACGACGGCGACGAGCCGACCGTCGCCGCCGAGGGGCAGCTCTCGGTGGACGGGAAGATGATCTACGCGATGAGCGACTTCACGGTGCGCCTCGTGCGCCGGGCGAGCAGGTAGCCGGATGCGCTGGGAGAGCGTCTGCGTGGAGGCCATCGGCTACGCGCTGCCCGACGAGCGAGTCTCGACGGCGGCGATCGAGGCGGAGCTCGCCGGTGTCTACGAGGCCCTGCACCTCGCGAGCGGGCAGATCCACGCGCTCACCGGGATCCGCGAGCGGCGCGTGTGGCCGCGCGGAGTGTCGATGGCGGACTGCGCCGCGCGCGCCGCGGCGAAGGCGCTCGAGCAGGCCGGGATCGTCGGCCGCGATCTGGGCGCCGTCGTCTACGCGGGCGTCTGCCGCGACAACCTCGAGCCTGCGACGGCGTGCGCGGTAGCCGACGCGATTGGCGCGAGGGGAGACGCCGTCGTCTTCGACGTGTCGAACGCCTGCCTGGGCGTGCTCAACGGCATCGTCGACATCGCCAACCGCATCGAGCTCGGTCAGATTCGCGCCGGGCTCGTCGTGTCGGCGGAGAGCTCACGGGCGATCGTGGAGTCGTCCGTGGCGCGCATGATCGCCGAGCCGTCGATGGAACGGTATCGCCTCGGGCTGGCCACGATGACAGGCGGCTCGGGCGCTGCGGCCGTCGTCCTCACCCACGCCGCCTCGTCCTTCACTGGCCGACGGCTCGTCGCCGGTGCCGCGCTCGCGGCGCCCGAGCACCACCGCATCTGTCGATGGGGCCCGTCCAGTGGCCTCCTCGGGGAGACCGCCAACGTCATGGATACGGATGCGTCCGCCGTCCTCGAGCACGGCATCGCCCTGGGGAAGGCGACGTGGGAGCGCCTGCTCGTAGCCACACGCTGGCGCGCAGGCGACGTCGACCGCGTCATCTGTCACCAGGTCGGCGCCGCGCACCGCCGGGACGTGCTCGCGTCGATCGGCGTCGACCCGTCGCGCGACTACTCGACCTTCGAGACGCTCGGCAACATCGGCACGGTCTCCGTCCCCGTCACAGCGGCGCTGGCGCACGAGGCTGGCTTCCTGCGCAAGGGGGATCGGGTGGCGATGCTCGGGATCGGTAGCGGCCTCAACTGCCTGATGCTCGGCGTGGAATGGTGATGAAGATGACGTTCGACGTGACGCCGTTTCGCGACCTCTATCCGTGGCAGGGGCATCGCGTCGACGTCGGCCGCGGTGTCCTCATGCACTACCTCGACGAAGGGAAGGGGGACCCTCTCGTCATGCTGCATGGCAACCCCACGTGGTCGTTCTACTGGCGACACCTCGTCGCCGGGCTCTCCCCGTCGTTCCGGACGATCGTGCCCGATCACGTCGGGTGCGGCCTGTCCGACAAGCCCGGCGACGACCTCTACGACTACGTCCTCGAGCGGCGCGTGAGCGACCTCGAGCTGCTCCTCGACACGCTCGGAGTCACCAAGGACATCACCCTCGTGCTGCACGACTGGGGAGGGATGATCGGGTTCGCCTTCGCGACGAAGCATCCCGATCGCGTGAAGCGGCTCGTCGTCACCAACACCGCGGGCTTCGGCCTGCCGCCGGGTCGCCGTCTCCCCTGGCAGATCGCGGTCGTGCGCTATGCGCCCTTCTTCCCCGTCCCGGTTCGCGCGTTCAACGCGTTCTCGCGAGGGGCGAACCGCCTCTGCTCGACGAAGCCGGGCGGTCTCTCCGCGCTCGAGAAGCGCGCGTACCTCGCTCCGTACGACAGCTGGGAGCACCGCATCGCCGTGCAGCGCTTCGTCGAGGACATCCCCCTCCGTCCGGGCGATCGGAGCTTCCCCATCGTCGCGCGCGTCTCGCAGGAGCTCGACCAGTTCGCGAAGGTCCCGCTCCAGATCTTCTGGGGCCGCCGCGACTTCGTCTTCGACGACGCGTTCCTCGGGGAGTGGAGGCGGCGCCTCCCTCACGCGGAGGTGAACGCGTTCGACGACGCGGGGCATTACGTCCTCGAGGACGCGCACGAGCGCATCCTCCCCATGATGAAGGACTTCCTCGCAAGGCACCCGCTGACCCCGGCCGCTCCGTGACCGCCGTCGCGCCTCTCTCCCCCACGGCCAACATCGCGTCGCACCTCCCGGTGATGGCGCGAGACGCGCCCGACCGTGCCGCCATCGTCTCGCCCGCGCGCGGCGGGTGGCGCACGATGACGTTCGCGGAGCTCGACGCGCGGAGCGACGAGTACGCGGCAGGGCTCGAAGCGATCGGCGTGTCGCGCGGTGTCCGCACCATCATGATGGTCCCGCCGAGCCCCGAGTTCTTCGCGCTCGTCTTCGGCCTGTTCAAGGTCGGCGCGGTGCTCGTCCTGATCGATCCCGGCATCGCGCGGAAGGCGCTGCTCGCCTGCCTGCGCGAGGTTCACGGAGAAGCCTTCATCGGGGTCCCGCGCGCGCACCTCGCTCGCATGCTGTTTCCCGAGTCGTTCCGGGACGTGAAGTCCGTCGTGACGGTCGGGCGAAAGCTGGGCTGGGGCGGGCATACGCTCGACGACGTGCTCCGCCTCGGGGGCGGGCGTACCCACGAGATGTCGACGCCGGAGCCAGGCGAGACCGCGGCGATCCTGTTCACCTCCGGGTCCACGGGCGTCCCGAAGGGAGTGGTGTACACGCACGAGATGTTCGACGCGCAGGTGCGATCGATCCGCTCGACCTATGGCATCGTCCCGGGTGAGATCGACCTCCCGACCTTCCCGCTCTTCGCGCTGTTCGACCCCGCGCTCGGCATGACGGCGGTCCTCCCGGACATGGACTTCCGGTTTCCCTCGCTCGCGGATCCAGCAAAGCTCATCGAGGCGCTGTCCGCGCACCACTGCACGAACATGTTCGGCTCGCCCGCGCTCCTCGACAACCTCGGTCGCTACGGAGCATCGCACGGCGTGAAGCTCCCGCATCTCAAGCGGGTGCTGTCGGCCGGAGCGCCGGTGCGGACCGACGTGCTCGAGCAGATGAGCGCGATTCTCTCGCCCGACGCGCAGGTCTTCACGCCGTTCGGCGCGACCGAGTCGCTGCCCGTCGCCAGCATCGGGAGCCACGAGGTCCTCCGCGACACCGCGCGCGGAGCCGCCGAGGGGCGAGGCGTGTGCGTGGGGAAGCCCGTCCTTGGGTCCGTGGTGCGCATCATCGGGATCACCGACGACGCGATCCCGGAGTGGAGCGCGGGCCTCGAGGTCCCGACCGGCACCATCGGAGAGATCACGGTGCGCGGTCCGGTCGTCACCCACGAGTACTACGCTCGCGCCGACGCGACCCGCCTCGCGAAGATCCGCGAGGGCGGCGACGTCGTGCACAGGATGGGAGACGTCGGGGCGTTCGATGACGAGGGAAGGCTCTGGATGTGTGGACGGAAGAGTCACCGCATCGAAAGTCGCACGGGCGTCCTCTTCACGGTCCCGGTGGAGGAGGTGCTGAACACGCACTGGCTCGTGTGCCGGACCGCGCTGGTCGGCGTCGGCGAGCGCGGTAGCCAGCGGCCCATCGTCCTCATCGAGCGACGGCCTCATCGCGGTCCGAACCGGCTGGCTTCGGACGCCGTGCTCGTGCGTGAGCTGATGGCGCTCGCGGCAAAGCACGAGGTGACGCGCGAGCTCCGGTCCTTCAAGGTCTACCCCGGTACCTTTCCGGTCGACACCCGGCACAACGCGAAGATCGAGCGCGAAAAGCTCGCGGTCTGGGCGGCGTCGCACGTGCGTGAAGGAGCCGGGTCGTGAGGGCCCTGGTGACAGGTGGCGGCGGCTTCCTCGGGAGCCACCTCGTGCGCGCCCTCCTCGCGCGCGGCGACGAGGTGCGTGTCCTCGCGCGCGGGGCGTACCCCGAGCTCGTTGCTCTCGGAGCCACGACGATGCGCGGCGACATCCAGGACGCGGCGACGATCGCGCGCGCCGCCGAGACGGTCGACGTCGTGTTTCACGCGGCCGCGAAAGCCGGCGGATGGGGAGACCCGCGCGAGTTCGAGCGCACCAACGTCGGCGGCACGGAGAACGTCGTCGCGGCGTGCCGCAAGAGCGGCGTCCTCCGGCTCGTCTACACGAGCTCGCCGTCCGTCGTGCACTCGCCGCACGACATCGAAGGGGCGGACGAGAGCATCCCGTACGCGACGCACTTCACGGCGGACTACCCGCGCACCAAGGCGCTCGCGGAGCAGGTCGTGCGCGCCGCCAGCGACGCGACCCTCCTTACGATCTCGCTGCGCCCGCACTTCATCTGGGGGCCCGGCGACAGGCACCTCCTTCCGCGTCTCGAGGCGCGCGCGCGGGCGGGGCGCCTCCGGCAGATCGGCGACCGCGACGTGCTGACCGACACCATCTACATCGACAGCTGCGTCGACGCGCACCTCCGCGCGGCCGATGCGCTGCTCGGTCGTCCCGCGCTTTCGGGGCGCGTCTACTTCGTCAGCGACGACTCGCCCGTGGGCATCTGGACGATCGCGCGCCGCCTGCTCGCGGCGGTCGGCGCGGGAACGATCGGCAGGCCCGTCCCGACGTGGCTCGCCTACGCGGTCGCGGCGCTGCTCGAAGGCACCTACGGCGCCCTTCGGATCGAGCGCGAGCCCTTCCTCACGCGCTTCGCCGTGAGCGAGCTCACGCACGCGCAGTGGTTCAATATCTCGGCCGCGAAGCGCGACCTGTCGTACGCCCCGCTCGTCACGATCGACGAGGGCCTCGCTCGTCTCGCGCGCGAGCGGGGCCGGTGACGGCGTGCGTTTGATGGCTATCCTAGGGGAGGCGTGATGACCGGCGAGACGACGAGCAAGCCACGGGCGCTGGTACCGGTGCCGCGGGCCGGAGCGACGCTGACGCGGAAGCGAAAGCTCGTCGCCCTCGCCGTCGCGGGCACGAGCGACGTCGTGCAGATGATCTTCTCCGCGGCCTTCATCGAAGGCGCAGGCTCTCCGTTCGAGCTCGCGCTCGACGCCGTGACGGCGGCCGCGATCCTCTTCATCGTCGGGTTCCACTGGCGGCTCGCGATCGCGCTGATCGCCGAGCTCGTCCCCGGGGTCGACCTCTTTCCGACCTGGACCGCCGTCGTCCTCAGCTTGCCGTCGCATCCCATAGAGCCTACGAAGCCAGCGACCTGATGCGCTCTCGCCTCGCCGTCGTCCCGAGCGTCGTCCCGGGGCTCGTGCTCCTCCTCGCGCTCGCCGGCCAGGTGAAGGAGCAGCTCGCGTCGCTCGCCCTCGCCGGCGCCATCGGCGTCATCCTCTGGAGCCTGGCGCTCCTCGTCGTGCTGCTCGTGCAGCTCGCGCGGAAGAGCATCGTCTTCCCGTTCGTCGTCGGGCTCGCCGTCTCCGGCATCGCTCTGCTCGTCGCCGCCGCGCTCGTGCTTCAGGCGCCGCTCTGGGTCCAGTGGCGTGCGGCTCCGGCCATCGCTGCGCTCGAGGCCGAGCGAGCGGAGCGCGGGCACTACCCCGCGTCGGGTTCGCTCGACGGCGACTTTCCCAGCACCTTGCGCGCGACGCTCGACGCGAGCGGCCATTGCATTTACCGGCCGCGCCGTGGTGGCTACCATCTGGCCTGTCTCGGAGTTCCGTTCTCGAAGTGTGGGTACGACGGAGCGACCAGGCGGTGGACGGGGTGGGAGTGATGGACGAAGCCGCCGAGTTCAGGGCGCCTGATTTTACCGCCGATCTCGACGTCGAAGGGGCCATCGCTCGCTGTCTGCCCGAGGCCACGGCCAAGGGCATGTTCCTCAGCGCGTGCGTCGAGCTCGGTCGTCGCGCCGCCCCCACACGCGCCGAGGAGATCTTCACCGGCGTCTCCGCCCGGAGGTGGGCGCCGTTCCTCGACTACTCGCTCCGCGACGAGATGCGGCTCCTCGTGAACTCCACGCGTCTCCGCTGGCCGAGCGAGCCCGTCCGCGAGCGGCTCCGGCGCATGGGGTGGACCGCCTATCCGACGTTCTCCGAGAGCATGGCGGGGCGCGTGATCCTCGGCATGGTCAGCAAGGACATCGCGAGCAAGTTCGGCCTCATCTCCAAGGCGTTCGCGCTCTCCGTCAGCCACCTCCGCATCTCGCCTCGCCGCATCGACGATCGTCACTGGCAGATGGACTACGAGCAGACCTACTGCTTCCTCGATTCTTACCACGTGGGCATCATCGAGGGCTTCGTCCGCGCGCACGGGCTCGTGCCCGACGTGAAGGTCCGCATGAAGACGGAGGACTCCGGCACCTTCGACGTGCGCTGGTAGCGATGACGGAGCCCCTTCCGCACGTGATCCACGAGCCACCGGTCGGCTCGGTCGAGCGCTGGGCGTGGGACTTCATCCACACGACCGAGACCGCGCACAAGCTGTCGCCGCCACCGGTCCCCGTCGACTGGGAGCCTTCTCCGCCGCCGCGCAGGGTCGTGGAGCCCGGTCGACCGGCCGCCCTCCGCCGCGTGGCCAAGGCGCCGAAGACGCGAGGCCTCCGGTCCTCGCTGGCGCGCGCCCGCGTGCTCCACACCTTCCTCCACCACGAGCTGCAGGCCGCAGAGCTCATGGCGTGGGCGCTGCTCGCGTTCCCGTCGACGCCGCCAGCGTTCCGCGCGGGGCTCCTCCGCATCGCGACGGACGAGGTGAGGCACATGGGGATGTACGCCGCGCACATCGAGCGCCTCGGGCACGCCGTCGGCGAGTTTCCCGTGCGCGACTGGTTCTGGGAGCGGATCCCCTCGTGCCCCGATCCGGCGTCGTTCGTCGCCACGATGGGGCTCGGCTTCGAGAGCGCGAACCTCGAGCACTCGCGGTCGTTCGCCTTCCGCTTCCGAGAGGCCGGCGACGAAGAGGGAGCGCGTGTGCAGGAGCTCGTCGGCGACGAGGAGGTCGCGCACGTGCGGTTCGGCGCGACGTGGTTCCGCGAGCTGACGGGCGGTCTCACGTTCGCGAGCTGGAAGGCCGCGCTCCCGCCGCCGCTGTCCCCGATGCTGATGCGCGGGCGTCCGTTCCAGCGCGACCTGCGCGTGCGCGCGGGCTTCCCCGCGGAGTTCCTCGACGAGCTCGAGGCATGGACCCCGGAGTAGCGTCGGCGTGGGTACTGAACCTGGACGCCGATCTCGAGCTCGGCGCGGGGCCGGCCTACTCGCCGCGCGCGAGCGTGAAGGCCGCCATGCAGCCTCACGTCGAGCGACTCGCGACCACACTGCTCGGCCAAGGCGAGGTCCTCGTCGATGAGACCTCCCCTCCCATGGTCGTGCGCGGGCTCGTCGGACGCGCGTTCTGCCCCACGCCGCGCGCGCTCGCGATCCTGACGCGCGCGGGAGCGATCCCGGAGCCGCACCCGTCGGTCGACGTCCTCCGCCGCGTCAACTCGCGGGCGTTCTCGGCGTCGCTCGGAGCGAGCCTCCCTGGCGCCGCCTTCGTGACCTCCGAGCCCGAGGCCCGCGCGACGCTCGCGACCGCGCCTCCCGTCGGCCACGCGTGGAGGGTGAAGCACGCGTTCGGCATGACCGGCCGCAACCAGCGCGTGGTCTCGCCCGGGACCGAGGACGCCGCGGACCTCGCGTTCGTCCTCGCGGGGCTCGCGCGCGGCGGCGTGCAGATCGAGCCGCAGGTGACGATCCGCGAAGAGCTCGCGCGTCACGGCTTCCTTCATCGAGACGGATCCCTCGACGTCGGGGCGCTCGTCGTTCAGACGTGTGACGCGCGCGGCGCGTGGCTCTCGACCGAGCGCGTGCCCGTCCACAGCGACGCCTACGTTGCTCTTGCGACGACGCTCCTCGACGAAGTGACGCACGTCGGCGGCGCCCTCTTCCGCGCCGGCTACTTCGGACCGTTCGGCGTCGACGCGTTCACGTACGAAGACCGCGACGGGGGCACGCGCCTGCAGCGACGCAGCGAGATCAACGCGCGCTACTCGATGGGCTTCCCCGTCGGCTTCGGCGCTCCCCCCGCACCGCGGCGATGACGCTCTCTCCGTACCACTCGACGATCACCTCCAGCGCCGCCTGCGGAGCGCCCGCGAGGAGCGCGATCGAAGGCGTGCGTCCGTCGCCGACATCGAAGCGCGCGTCGTCGTACCCGAGGTCGGCGCCGAGGCGGACCGACACCGCCTTGTAGACCGCCTCTTTCAGCGCGAAGCCGAGCATGCGTGCGTCGTCTCGCTCCGGCTCGGGCAGCGTCGCGATCGCCGCGCGTTCTTCGAGCGAGAACACCTCGGCCTCGATGGCGCGCGCGGCCGCGAGGTCGTCCTCGAGGTCCACCCCCAGCTCGTCGCCGTCCACGTCGGCGACCAGCGCGATCGCGAGCCCGCGCTTGTGCGCGATCGACAGCGAGAACCCGGGCGGCGGGAGCGGCTCTCCCAGCGCACCCGTCCCCACCATCCACGACGTCGCGCCGAGATGCAGCCCCGCCTCCCGCGCGGCGAGGCGTCCCCCCACCCATTGCACCTGCCGGAACCCGCGGAGCGTTCGCGCAACCTCGGCTTCGCGCGCGTCGAGCCTCGCGAGAACACTGTCTCCTACAGTCTCTTTTCCCCGCGGGAGGGTGACGGCGACGAGGAACCCGAAGACGTGGGAGCGCGCGAGGGCGACCGAGTACGGCACCCCGTCTTCGCCAGCCGCGTCCACCCGAACCATGCGCCGAAGGTAGCAGCGCGAGCGCGATCGGCTGCACACGCTCGTCCTTGCGACGGTTACGTCGAGGGAGACCGCGGCTTCGTGGAGTCAGACCGCGGTTTCGTGGACGCAGCCCATGGTTTCGTGGACGTAGCCCATGGTTTCGTGGACGTAGCCTACGGTTTCGTGGACGTAGCCGGTTTCGTCGAGATGGACCCTACTTGGGCAGGAACATCGTGAGCGATCCCAGGTCGTTCGCTGCCGCCCGCGCGTCCTCGACACGGATCTCTCCGGCCTGCACCCGGTCGGCGAGGCATCGCTCGAGGGAGAGCATCCCTTCCTTGCGACTCGACTGGATGAGCGTGGCGATCTGCGCCGTCTTCCCCTCGCGGATGGTCGATCCGACCGCGTGCGTGCCGCGGAGCACCTCGACCGCGACGATGCGTCCGCCTCCGCGCGCCTTCGGGACGAGCCGCTGCACGATGATGGCCCGGAGGGAGTCGGCGAGCTGCACGCGGATCTGCGCCTGGCGCTCGGGGGCGTAGGAGTCGACGATCCGCTCGATGGCGGACGCGGCGGAGCGGCTGTGGATCGAGGCGAGGACGAGGTGGCCCGTCTCGGCCGCCGTGAGCGCCAGGCCGATGGTCTCCGGATCGCGCATCTCTCCGACGAGCAGCACGTCCGGGTCCTCGCGAAGCGCGTCTCGCAGCCCGGCGGCGAAGTCCGGCGTGTCGCGACCGACGAGGCGCCGCCTCACGAGCGACTGGCTGGACGCCGCGAGCATGAACTCGATGGGATCCTCGAGGGTCACGAGGACGATGGACCGTCGTCGAAGCGCTTCCTGGGCGAGGGCGGCGAGGGTGGTCGACTTGCCGGAGCCCGTCGCGCCGCAGACGAGGACGAGCCCGTGCGGAGCGAACGCGAGATCGTCGATCGGCACGGGGAGCTGGAGCGACGACAGCGTCGGCGGAGTGCGCGGGAGGAGGCGCACGGCCGCGGCGATCCCTGCGGCGGTGGCGTAGACGTGTATGCGGACGCGGGCGATCTCGTCGACATCGGCGGACGTGTCGGCGGACTCTCCGGCGAGGATCCGGGCGCGAGCGTCGGCGCTCCAGACGAACGCGTCGGCGAGGTTCATCGCGGCCTGATCGTCGAGGGGCGACAGGACGCCGCTGACACGCACCGCAGGGTGCTGGCCGTCCATCAGGTGGATGTCGCTCGCGCTCATCGACGCCGCGCGAGCGATGAGCGACGCCAGCGCGGGAGCCACGCCGAGCGTGATCGGGCGGAGCACCTGCCGCACGGACGAGACCTCGGGCGCGCGCGCGGAAGGGGCGGGCGCCAGCACGAGAGGGCCGAGCGACCCGTCGGTCGCCGTCGCCGTCGCCGGAGGATGCGATGCGGAGACCTCGGGCGCGACGGTCGGCGCCGCAGCAGCCGGTGCTCCGCGTTTGCTGCCGCGCACGAACAGCACGTCGAGCCCGCCCCCTTCGCGCGCCGTGAGCGTCACGTGAAAGCTACCGAGGGCGCCGGCGTCGTGCATCGCGTCGGCCGGCTTCCGCGCGGCGAGCGAGGCCGCACGCTCCGGAGTGATGATCTCGCCGAGGAGGTCGCGGATGGTCTGCTCGGGCATGGCCGGCAGGTGGAGCTTCTTGGGCACGCCGCTCGCGAACATCTTCGGTTCGCGGTCGCTGCCGATGCGAAGCTCGTTCGCGCCCTGGTCGACGACGATCGCGAGGAGACTGTCGATACGCGCCATGGGCCTCAGCCTAGCGCGGCGGGCCTCGAGTTTCTTCCCGCCGTTACCCGACTTTCCACCCGCGGCGCGCCATGCGCACCGCTCGCGCGACGTCCTCGGGGGTCCCGTCCGGCTGAGCGATCTCCTCGGCCTCGTCTCGGACGACGCCGGCGACGGCCGCCGCGAGCCCGCCCTCCAGACCGACCAGATCGTACCCCCCCTCGAGGACCATCCCGATCCGTCCCTTCGCGCTCTCGTCGGCCACACGGCGGAGCGCCCGTCCCATCCACCCGAACGCGGCGGAGCTGAGGCGCATCTGCGCGAGGGGATCGCGCAGGGACGCATCGAACCCGGCGCTGACGAGCACGAGCTCCGGCGCGTATTCGTACGCGACCGGCAGCACCGTACGTTCGAATGCCGACCGGTAGACGTCGTCCCCGGCACCCGCGGAGAGAGGGACGTTCAGCGTGAAGCCGCGGCCTTCGCCCTCACCGGCCTCTTCGACGGCGCCCGTGCCTGGATAGAACGGGAACTGATGGAGCGAGACGTACAGCACGTTCGGGGATCGCCAGAACATCTCCTGGGTGCCGTTGCCGTGGTGGACGTCCCAGTCGACGACGAGCACGCGCGAAAGGCCGCGACCCACGGCGTGCGCGGCGGCGACGGCGACGTTGTTGAGGAGGCAGAAGCCCATCGCTCGACCCGCGCAGGCGTGATGCCCGGGGGGCCGGAGGAGGGCGACGCCACGGGAGACGTCGGTGTCGATCAGCTTGTCGACCAGCGAGACCGCACCGCCGGCCGCGTGGTACGCCGCCTCGACGCTCAGAGGAGCGACGTAGGTATCGGCGTCGATGTACCCGACCTCGCCCCGGAGCTCGTCGAGCGACTCGAGGTAGGCGGGGTGGTGGACCCTCGCAAGCTCGGCGATGGTGGCGGCGCGTCGGTCGACCGGGCGCCAGTCCACCTGCGAGCCAGAGGTGGCCGCACGCGCGGCGGTCAGGCGTTCGGGGCGTTCGGGGTGGTAGGCGGGGTGATCGGGGCCGCCGAGCGCGTGGGCGTCGAAGAGGGCGTCGTCCACCAGCCAGGCCGGGGGGGGGTCGTACATCAGGGCTCCGTCCAGTGTAGAGCACGTCCGTGCCGAAGCCTCGGACGCGCCGTCGCCGGGCATGTTGCCGCGCCGACTCGTCGAATGATAGCGTGCTCACGCTCCACTCGGCTCGCAGGGTCCGTACGGAGACGACGCTTGTGAAACACACGGCCCGGAGGGGGGCACCCGTGGACGGCTGGGGTGGCAGGCCGCGAGCGGGCGACGGCGATAAACCGAGGACGAATGCGAAACAAGATCATCGCAGTCAATGCAGTCATCGTTCTGATTGTCGGCTTTCTGTCGTGGGCGGTGATGCGGGGCATTCTCGCGACCGCGGCCGACAACAGCACGGTGCTCGCCGGCGACGCCAAGCACGCTGCGTTCGGAGCCTCGGCCAAGCTGCAGCTCGACGCGCTGCGGGCGGAGCTCTGGCTCTCGACGCGCGCTGCCGAGGCCGCGACGCTCGACGCGACGAACAAGGGGACGGTCGCTGCGCAGCAGGAAGCGGCGACCGCGCGCTGTGACGCGGTGGCGACGGGAGCTCGCGGCGGGTCGTTCGAGAGCGCGCCGTCGCTGGTCGTCCTCGTGGACGCGCAGGGCAAGACGCTCGGGCGCAACGGCTCGACGCTGATGCGTGGGGATGACCTCGGCGCGGCCTACGCCGGCCTCAAGGGGGCGCTCGCCTCGGGTCAACCCGGGTCCGACATCTGGGTGAACAAGTCTCGCAACGATCAGTACCTGGCCTCGTACGCACCGTTCCGCAACACCGCGGGGGCGGTCGCGGGCGCGCTGGTCCTCGGGATCACGCTGAACGACGAGCTCTCGCGGGTCAGCGACGCGACCACTGGCCGTCCGCTCGTTCTCGTGGAGGGCGAGGGGGCAGACGCGCGCATCGTCGCTCACTCGACGGCATCGAACCCCGCGCTCGAGCAGGTCGTCGGGTCGGCGGCGAAGGACGCGGTCCACAACGCGCTCGAGTCCGGCCACGTGACGTCCGCGATGGCGGGCGACGTCATCATCGCGACCGCGCCTCTCGGCGGGCTCGGCAGCGGCCACCACGCCGCGCTCGTCGGCAGCAGCCCCGCGGCTCTCTTCGAGAATGCGACGAGCCTCGCGAACCCGCTGCTGGGTGTCATGGTGCTGGGCCTGATGCTCGTCACCGTCGGCGGCTGGCTGCTCGGCAACTACATCTCGCAGCCCATCAACATGCTCGAAGAGGGGCTCCTGACGATCCTGAACGGTCAGAGCGACAAGCGCTTCGAGCTCGATCACCCCGAGCTCGGTGGGCTCGCCTTCCGTATCGACCAGCTGCTGAACCAGCTGATGGGGGTCGAGGAGGACACGACCGACGCCGATGGGCGGGTCTCGCACGTCCCATCACAGAAGGAGTTCAGCGACGCGATCGCGGTCGACGACCGCAAGTCGAATGCGTCGCTCGAGGCAGAGGCGGGGGTCGATCCGGCCGTGGTCCAGAAGCTCTCGAACGAGGCGGCCTCCGACTACTATTCGCGCATCTTCGCGGAGTACATCACCGCGAAGAAGGCGCTGGGGGAGGCGACCGAGCAGATCACGCAGGAGACCTTCGTCAACCGCATCAAGGACATGGAGAAGGACACCTCGAACAAGCTCGGCAAGCCGGTTCGCTACCAGGTTGCGTCGAACGGTCGCGAGGTCTCGCTCCTCGCCATTCCGCTGGCGTGACCGCGCCGCTCGCCGCTCTCGGCGAAGCTCCGTACCCGCGGCTCGGGACTGATGTAAGAAGCAGCCATGGGTTTGTTCGATCTGTTCAAGAGCGGCGGCAAGAAGGGTCGAGACGAGGCAGGCAAGGGGGCGGGCGCTGCGGCCGCGGCGGCGAAGTGGGCCGAGAAAGCAGCGGACAAGCGCGCGCAGAACTATGACCGCCAGGAGGCGATCGCCGAGCTCGCGGAGATGGGGACTGCGGAGTCCGCCGCCGCCCTCCTGAAGCGATTCACGTTCAACATCGACCCGTCCATCACGGATCAGGAAGAGAAGGACGGCGCGTACCAGGGCGTCCTCGCCGCCGGCCAGGCTGCGGTCCTGCCTGTCCGATCGTTCTCCGCGAAGGCCGAGAGCCTCGCGTGGCCGATCAAGATTCTGAAGGAGCTCCTCGCCGAGGACGCCTACGTGGAGGAGCTCCTCCTGTGGCTCGACAGGTGGGACACCGAGTACTCGAAGTTCATCGACCCGAAGCTGCAGATTCTCGCAGCGCTCGAGGACTTCAAGCAGCCGACCATCCTCCCGAAGGTCGAGCCGTTCCTCGAGGACGTCAACGGGGACGCTCGCTATCTCGCGGTAGGGACGGTTCTCTCCCAGGACAACGAGAGCGCCATTCCGGCGCTTCTACGGGCGCTCGAGCAAGAGGAGAGCTTGCGAGTGAAGAACCGCATCCTCGACGGCTTCGCCAGCCGCGGATGGATCGTCCCCGAAGAAGCCGTCGGGCAAACGCGCAAGGCGCTCCCCCCCGAGTACAGCGTCGACGCAAGCGGCCGGGTAGTAAAGCGCTAGAGTCTGCTGCCCGAAGGGCGCCGCTAGAAGTGTGGTGGCTTTCCCTGAGACCACGCGAGGCCGTCGGCGAGTCGCGCGGAGCGTACTCCCGTACGCGAGCACGCTCGACGGCGGGATCGCGCCCTGCCTCGAAGAGGGGTCAGGGAAAGACGCCGGACGTCTAGTCGCTGAGCTTCGGGACCGTCGGGAACGAGATGCCGAGCGAGACCGTCAGCATCTGGTTGAACTTGAAGAGCTCGTCCGCCGACGTGATCTTGTTGTCGGGGAAGTTCCCATTCGGGTTCCCGCCGCGCGTGTCGAACCCGCCCTGGTTCCACGAGAACGGAAGGGCTCGGTACTCGACGCCAAGTGACAGCAAGTTGCCGATATAGAAGTTGAAGCCGAGCCCGAACGTCGGAGACAGCGCGAGCTGGGAGGCCGTCGTGAAGCTCGCAGGCGCGCTGCACGCGGGCTGCGGCGCGCCGCCGCCGCAGAAGGCACGCTCCTGAAGTCCCACGAAGCCGAGCCCGCCGTGGATATAGGCGTCGGCGTTGATGAAGATCTTCTGGAAGACAGCCAGCTTTCCGCGGAACGGTGTCAGCTGAACCTGCGGTGCGGCGACCCACTGGATCTCGCCGATCTGGGCGTCGAAGTTGGTCCCCTTCGGCGGAACGTTCACCGCAGTCTGCGGAATCCCGCGGACGGCCGTGCTGTTGATCTCGTCCGTGAGGTTGGTGTCGATCTGAACGGCGCCGTAGGCACCCCAGACGCCGATACTCACCCAGTCGGTGATGTTGTACTGCGCGCGTAGCCCGAAGAGGATCGCGCGACGGTACTCGTCGAGGAGAGTGAAGGACACCGTCGGAGCGAGCTCGAACCGCCCCTCGCGGTAAAGCTGCTCATGACGGACGGCGGGCGCTCCGGCGAGCGGACCCGTCAGCTGAATCTCCTGAGCCTCCGCGCGGCTGGTGACGCCGACGAGCGTGAGCAGAGACGCTCCGATGGCGATCGCGAGCCTGCCGACCTTCCGTGAACGACGCTTGGTGGTGTTGCTCATGTGAGGGCCGATCATTTGGGCAACCGGTACTCCCAGCTGAACGGAAGAAACACGCTGATTCCGAGCTGGGCTTGAACGTTGTTCGTGATGCTGCTCGCGCCGTACCAGGTGCTTGGGTCGGTCGGCGAGCCCGTGGCCGGACAACTAGCCGTCGCCGTCCCCGCGACGCACGTGTTCTCGAGCTTCTCGTCGTAGATGTAGTCACGTACTTCGAGGTTTATCGCAAACCAGCGGTTGAAGAAGATGCGCAGACCGATCCCGACATCGAAGTCGATCTTGGGCTGGAACTGGAAGGTACGGTTGTCCGGATCGATGACGGGGATCGGACGGGTGTCGATGAAGCCCAGGCCGCCGACGACGTATGCGTCGTAGTGAAAGATGAACTTCCGGAACCCGGCGAACTTCCCGTAGACGGGGACGTACGTGAAGTTGAAGTTCGCGCCTTCGCGGTACTCGTTCAGTGGCGTCGAGATTCGAGCCGAACGGCGAACCTCGAAGTTGAAGTCCGAGTCCTGATTCAAGCCTGTGTACAGATTCCCGTTGAGGCCGATCGCGAGGACGTTCGTGATGTAGAAGTTGATATCGAGGCCGGGGCCGGGGTGGCTGACGAACTGGTCGTTGAGCGTAAAGCCCCAGTACGGCTTGATCTCGAGGCGATGATAGCGGAGCGCATAAATCTGCTGCACCGCGTACACCTCGGCGTTGACCGTCTTCCCTGCGGCCGCTCCGAGATCGAGGGCCCCGCCCTTCGGACACGCCGAAGGATCGATGTCGCAGATACCGCCGCCGCCGGTCGTCGCTGCACCCGCCGCGGGCACGGGCGCAGTGCCCGTCGGCGCGTCGATGTCACCGCCTTGCACGGCGGCGCCCGGCACGGCCGGCTTCGGCGTGGGCGGCGCGTCGAGCTCGATCTCACCACCAGCGGCGGGCGCGGGAACAGGAGCGGCGGGCTTCTTCGGTTTCTTCTGGGCGAGGGCTGCTTGCGGCAACAGCATGAGCGCTGCTGCAATGGGTAGCCACTTCCGAGCCTGCTTCATCACGACCCCTTCCGCGGATTCGATCGACGCACAAACAACGTGTCTGGGCAAAGTCTGAGGTTACGTGTTTCGGGTAGCGTAATTCGGCTCACGCGTGCTCTGCGTGGCGGGTGGCGAGGTGACGCACGCTGGTCACCTTGGCTCGGCACCTTACGCGGCACCAAGGCTCCGGTGAAGAGCCCATTTCGTCACCCGGTCAGATTTCCCATAAGTATCGGTGTGTCTCTCACGCCGCCGCGGCCTCGTCTGCCTCACGACCGAAAAGGGCTTCGACGAAGTCTTCTGCATGAAACTCGCGCAAGTCTTCCGCGCGCTCACCCAAGCCAACGTACCGAACGGGTACTTTGAGCTCGTCGCAGATGGCAAGCACAATCCCGCCCTTCGCAGTGCCATCAAGCTTTGTGAGGATTATTCCAGTGAGGTCGATCGCATCCTTGAACATTGCCGCTTGAGTCAGGGCATTGTTTCCCGTCGTCGCGTCCACGACGAGCAGCGTCTCGTGAGGCGCGTCGTCGAGCGCCTTCGCGATGGATTTGCGGACCTTCTTGATCTCGTCCATCAGCGGAGCCTTGGTGTGGAGACGGCCCGCGGTGTCGATGAGCAGGAAGTCCGCCCCCTGCTCTTTCGCCCGCGTCGTGGCGTCGAATGCGACGGCGCCCGGGTCCGCGCCGTCCTTGCCGCGGATCACCTCCGCGCCGACGCGCTTCCCCCACACCTCGAGCTGCTGGACTGCGGCCGCGCGGAACGTGTCGCCCGCGCCGAGGACGACCTTCCGTCCTTCGCCCGTCAGCTTCGTCGCGAGCTTCCCGATCGTCGTCGTCTTCCCCACGCCGTTGACGCCCACCATCAGCACGACCACGGGCTTCCCCTTGCCTTGAATCCGACCCGTGCGCCCGCCGGGTACGGTCAAGAGACGAGTCGCTTCCGCGCGCAGCGCAGCCCAGACCGCGTCGGCGTCGCGAAGCTCGTTCTTCGCCAGCCCCTCACGAAGCCGCTCCAGGATCACCTGCGTCGTCTTCACTCCGACGTCGCTGCTCAGCATGACCTCCTCGATCTGCTCGAGGATCGCGGGGTCGATCTCCTTCCGTCCGGAGAAGAGCGACGTCAGGCGGGCGATGAAGCCCGTGCGGCTCGCGGCGAGCCCAGCGCGCATGCCGGCGATCTCACGCTTGCTGACGCGCGGCACGGACGCGACCGGAGCCTCGTCGGCCTTCGCCATCGGCGGCGGCGGGACGGAGTCATCCGAGGCGAGGACGTCCGACGACAGGAGCGCGCCGGTGCTGGCAGGGACCGCCTTGGGCTTCGCGACCGAATCGACGCTGGGTGATCGCGGAGACGGGGTCGGAGTCGAGGTCTCGGCCTTCGACGCCGGCTTCGCGCCCGGCAGCGCCTTCGTCGTGGACTTCGGCTCAGCCTTCGCCTCGAGCTTCGGCGCCGGAGCTTCGCCTTCCTTGGGCGGGAGCTCCTTCGGCTTCCGCATCACGAAGAAGCCGACGACCGCGAGGAGCACGACCCCGAGGATGATGAGGAGAGTTTGATCCATCGTGTGGTGGGCTCCGAGAACCTGGCGGTGCTGGTTTTGCCGTGAGAGGCGTGCGGATGTGCCGCGCGCTGGCGGCGACTATAGGAAGCGGTGCGGCCAGGCGTCAACGTGCGCCAGAGCGGAGGTGCCCGCGCTACCGCGAAGGCTCGTCCGTCTCATGGCCAAGCCGGTCGACCTCCGCCTCCGCCTGCGCGTCGACCTGAGCATGGCCGAACGCCGTGGCTTCGACCGCGCTCGCCCACTGAACAATCTGTCCGTCGTCGCCCGCGGCCCGTCGAATCTGGGCGGGTGTCGGCTCGCCGACGCCGTGGAACGGCGCGCCTCGCCGCCTGGCCCACTCGATCAAGCGGCGCAGCACCGCCCGCCGACGCGAGACGAGGGCGACGTGGAGCACCCCGCGCACCGGGATGGGACGCGACATCCGCGCGTGAAGGGGTCCGTACGCCGAGATCTGATCGCCCGGTCGGACCGCCGCGACCGCGACGTCGAGCGTGAAGCGACCTTCGAGATCGCTCGTCGTCTGCGCGACCGTCTCCAGGCTCGCGAAGCCGGCGCGCTCGATCGCGACGATCGCGCCGCCCACCGAAGCGCCGTCGTGGGCGTCGACCACGCGCCCCTCCCAGGCCGCATGCGCGATCTCGTTCGCGGCGACGACGTCGATGCGAGCGTGCGCGAGGTGCGCTTCGCTGTCCCCCTCCGTCTGCGCGCCCACGAGGCTCGCTCGCGTCGCCGAAAGGAAGCGGGAGCGCGAGAGGAAGAACCACACGAAGATCGCGAGGCCGACCGCCACGACGACTCCGCGCCTCCAGAGCAAAGTGTGGTGAACCGTCAGCGTGAGGGCGGTAGGCTGGCCGGCCGCGTACCAGGGGACCTCGGGCACGTAGCGGACGACGAGGCCCGGACGGCGCTCGCCGGGGCTCCGACCCTTCGCGACGAGCGACTCCACGTGAACGAGCGTCAGTCGCGCGCGTCCATCCGCGACCGGCGCGGCACCGACGACCGCACCGTCGACCAGCCCCTCCACGCTGCCTCCCGGGACGCGCAACCCCTCGCTCGAGGTGACGTCGAGCTCGAGCGTCGCTCCGTCCTCGGTCTCCTCGCCCTGGGCACGCCCCTCCACGTCGGTCTCGTGCGGGTGAATGGCGACCCGCACCCGCCGCTCGCACGCGATCTCGTGCGCTGCCTTGCCGTGACGCGGGTCTCCGTCGAACTGAAGGCGCAAGGTCGCCGGGCCGGGAGGACCGAGCTTCGCATCGGGCACGATCAGCCTCGCGAGCCCGCCGGCGTCCGTCGCGGCCTCGGCGAGCACGCCGCCATGCTCGTCAAGGAGGCGGAGGACGAGTCCGGCGGTGCTCGCTGCAGGGTCATCGACCGTCGCGACCGCATCGAGGATCGCCGGCCCTTCGCCCCGCATCAGCACGCGCGTCGACCGCGGCTCGGGATTGAACGCGAGCTGCACGGTCGCGCGCGAAGGGTCGATCGACACGCTCGCGTGGGCGCCGGTCACGAGGTTGGTCCCTGCGAAAACGAGCGTCGCCGTCGTCGTACCGCCGTCGCGACGCGCCTCCGCGCGAGCGCACAGCGTGCCGTCGGGCTCGGTCGTGAGCGAGATGCCGCCCGTCTCCTCGGCGGCGATCGCGGGCGTGCAAGGCCAGGCCCGGAGCACCGTCCCGTCGTCCGACGTGAAGCGGACCGTCACCAGCTTGTCGCCCATCGGGCGATCGACATCGTCGAGCAGCGTGGCCGAGACTGCGACGGAGTCGGTGGCGTGCACACCCCGTGCGTCGAAGTGTGAGGCGCCGCGCACCTCGAGTCGCGGCCCGGCGAACGCTCGTTCGAGAGGGGTGAACGCGAGGACACCGAGAACGATGAGCGCCAGAACGAGCCCCCGACCAAGCCCCGCGACGGGCGCGACGCCGCGGGGTCTCGACGCGCGGCTCATGTAGGCGGGGCGTGTGGGCGCCGTTCTCAGGGGACGGCTACTCTACTGCACCGGTTGCGTGATAGTTTGGGCATTCAATGGCGAGGCGCTGTCGCTCGAGACGTTGGCCGTCCAGAGCACGCCGAGCGAGCCCGGCTTCTTGATGCCGCAGCCTCGCTCCGTGGCACGGTCGTGGCTCGCGCGCGCGTCGGCCGTTCTCGTCGCGAGCACGCTCGTGTGGGCCGGGCATCCCGACCTTGCGTCCGCGGACGATCGCACGGCATTCTTGATCGAGAGGTTGAAGTCCGACGACTCTCGCGTGCGGGGCCAGGCCGCGCTGCAGCTCGGGAGGACGAACGACGACGCGGCGGTGCAACCTCTCTGTGGAGCGCTGGCGGACACGAGCGATTTCGTACGCACGGCAGCCGCGGCGGGCCTGAAGCGACTGGGGCGCGCGAGCGCCGTACCGTGTCTGCAAGACAGGCTCGCCGTCGAGCAGAACGCCGCGTCCAAGACGCAGATCCAGGACAGCATCGCCGCGCTCAACTCGGGCGGCGCCGCTGGCGGTGGCGGCGGTGCAGGCGGCCTCGCCAGCAACCCGAACGCGAAGTACTACGTCTCGCTGTCGCACATCACGAACAACACCGGCCGGCCGCAGGGCGAGATCGAGACCGTGGTCGAAGGGGCGATCCGCGCGAAGCTCACCTCCCTCGGCAACTACGAGCTCGCGCCGGCGGGGCAGACCGCTGCGGCGGCACGGACGGCGATGTCCGGCCGAGGCATGAAGGGCTATTACCTGTCGGTCTCGGTCGACCCGTTCGACTACTCCGGCGGGAACCTGCGGGTGAAGGTGAAGGTCGTCGTCTTCACGTATCCAGGCAAAGACCTCCGTGGCGCGTTCGACAAGAGCGCCTCGCAGCCGGGCGTCTCGCCGGGCGACAAGGGCGCCGAGAACAACCTCATGCAGCTGCTCGCGGACGCCGCGGTGGGCTCGTTCGCACAGTCATTCCTGTGAGCCGAACTTGGCCCGTTCCCCGCTTCTTGACTCACGATACGTGTCACCTCGGTGCCATGCGTGCTCGTGCGCCCCATGCTTCGTTTGACACGTTGAGGATTGCGCGATGACGACCTCTGCCCAGCCCCCGCCCCAGCCCAAGCCGTCGCGGCCCCCGAACGCAAGGTACAAGCGGAGCTTCCGCAACTACCTCATCGACTCGCGCTTTCAGCTGAAATACACGAGCTTCATCCTCATCGCGGCCATCACGATCAGCGCCGTGCTCGGAGTCTTTCTCTGGCGTACGAGCGGAGAGGTGGTCGCGGAGAGCCAGAAGGTCGTCGAGCAGAGCCGCAAGGTGTCCGACGTCGTGCGGATGAGCATCAAGGACGACCCGGTGTACGGCGACAACCCCGCGCTGGCGCAGGAGTTCACGAAGGAGTCGACCGAGCAGGACAACAAGATCCAGGCGCAGCAGGACGCGCTCGTCCACCAGCAGCGAACGATGCTCTTCACGCTCGTCGGCGCGCTCGCGCTCATGGTGTTCGTCATCGGCGTGCTCGGCATCTACTTCACGCACAAGGTGGCCGGCCCGATCTACAAGATGAAGCTCCTCCTGAACCAGGTCGCCGACGGGCGGCTCAACGTCAACGCGAAGCTGCGAAAGGGGGACGAGCTGCAGGACTTCTTCGACGTATTCGCGCATATGGTCGACAACCTGCGCGCGCAAAAGACGTCCGAGCTCGCGAGCCTCGACGCCGCCATCTCCGACGTGAAGGCGAAAGGGTCGAGCGAGGAAGTGCTCGGCGTGTTCGCGAGAGTCCGCGACGACCTGCAGAAGTCCCTCGAGAAGTAGCCAGGACATCGCTCCGGGTGACGTGAGGGAGGGCGGCACCGTCACCAGCGGCTCTCGGCCTAGAAAGAGGACGCCTCGGCACGTCGAGACGACGCCCCGGCACGACGGGACGACGCCTCGGCACGACGAGACGACGCCCCGGCACGTCGAGACGACGCCCCGGCACGACGAGACGACGCCTCGGGACGCCGAGACGACGCCTCGGGACGTCGAGACGACGCCCCGGGACGTCGAGACGACGCCTCGGCACGATGAGACGACGCCTCGGCACGATGAGACGACGCCTCGGGACGTCGAGACGACGCCTCGGCACGATGAGACGACGCCTCGGCACGCCAAGACGACGCCTCGGGACGTCGAGACGACGCCTCGGCACGACGAGACGACGCCTCGGCACGACGAGACCACGCCTCGGCACCTCGAGACGACGCTTCGGCGCGATGAGACGACGCCTCGGCACGACGAGACGACGCTTCGGCACGACGAGACGACGGCTTGGCTCGACGAGACGACGGCTTGGAAGGGCAAGACGACGTCTTGGAACGACGAGACGACGGCGATCTCAGCGCCGTGTGCGCAGCGTCAGTCGCCACCCACGATCGCGCCAGCGATGTACTCGACCGTCGTCTCGCCGCTCACGAACGAGACGGCTGCGACGTCGATCCGCACACGCTCGACCTCCGAGTCAGCAACGAGGTGCGTCCTCCAGAGGCGATGGCTCGCGCGCAGCAGATGGCGTCGCTTGGTGATGGAGACGCTCGACAGGGCAGTATCGAACGCGCCCGCGCCGCGCGTGCGCACCTCGACGACGACCACGAGGCCGCCGCGCTTCGCGACGATGTCGAGCTCGAGCGGCCCGAGCCGCAGGTTCATGGCGAGAATGCGGAACCCGTGCGAGACGAGCCAATCGGCGACCGCCTCCTCGGCTCTCCGCGCGACGTCGCGTCTCGCGTCCGACTTCAGTACTGAAGGGCGCAGTAGCCCGGCGCGGTCTGAGACGTCACTGAAGCGAGACAGGTCTCGTTCGTCGCGAGCGCCGGATTGTACTGGGTGCCGTTGAGGACGCAGTAACCGCCGGTCAGCCCGGTGTCCGTGGCGCCGATCGACGTGACGAGCTGGGTGCACGTGTAGTTCGCCGGGCACGCGCAGTAGTTGGCGCCGTCATTCGTGTTCCCGTCGACGTTCTCGCAGCGACACGAGCAGTAGACCGCGTTGTTCGCCGTTCGATCGGCGGCGCCCGTACCGGAGAACTGCGCGGGGACGACCCCCGCCGCAAACCCGGCGACGCTCACGTTCGTGGCCGTGACGTACGAAGCCGGAAGCCCGGGAGTGGTGCCGGGGATGCTGCAGCCGTCCTGGCTCGAGACCGCCGCCGCGTTCGACCCCGTCGGACCCGCCGGACCCATGCCGGGGGCGGTCTGCCCGTAGGGGCACGTGACGCGACCCTGGAAGTGATTCACGAGACAGAGGCGCGTCAAGCACACGTAGCTCTTCGATTCGACGCTGACGTCCTGGATGGAGAACGCCTGGAACGTCGGGTCGAACTCTTCGTCGGGGGTGCAGGGGTCGCCGACACCTGTCGAGCCGCAACCGGGTGCTACGAGTGCGGAGATCGCGCAGGCCGCGATAGCGGTGATGATCCAGCGGTTCATGGGGCGAAGGGCTCCGTGCCTTGCGACGAGTCGAGATGGGGCGAACGCGAGCGGCGCGCGCGATGCAAACCGTACGACGTAGCTGGCGCGCGAAGCTAGACGACTCGCTTCGGAGCCGTCAAGGCGTTCGACTGCGCTCTCATCCGATCTTCGTGCGTCATCGGTCATGCGTCGAGAATGGCCACGCACGAGAACTTCCGTCAGTGCTCGCGATGAGGTGCGCGGCGCGGCGATTCGTGGCAGTCCTCTCGACATCGCTTTCCGAAACGGAATCGCGCACCGTCGCCGAGCGCGTGCCATCCTCTCCTTGCCTTGCCAATTCGCTCTTACCTGTCGCGGTGCTAGGCTGTGGTCGGAATAAGCCGCTACGGACGGACGGACAGCACGCGTCCCTCTCCGATGGCTCCTTAATTAATGCGCGTCGCGCGGTGCTTCCCTCCCGGGTTTCGCCTTGACAAAGCCGGATCGCGGTCCTTACCATCGCGCCGCTTCCACCTACTTATCCGGTCAACATCGCTCGATATTTCGGCCTTGACCGAGGTGCCACTCGCCGACGATCGCTCCCCCACGGAATGTGCGTGAGCCCTCATTGCCCTCCCGGCGATTCCTTCTTCTTGGCCCTTCCGTCCGTGAGATTCATCGACGATATATGTCGAGACCGCGCCTCACGGCCCGCAATGTTGATTGGTACCCGCAACACCGAGGCGGCTCATGCCGCGAGGAGTCATTGAAGATGCCGAAGGTAAGGCTGTCGGTCGCGCGCGGTGGCTTCTTGGCTTCCGTCCTGGTTGGGCTCAACGTCGCTGCGGTCTGCTCCGCGGGCACCGCTGACGCGCAGCCAAGGAGGAAGCCCCCGGCGGCGAAGCCCAAGGCGGCGGAGATCGAGCTCGACGCGCCTCCGACGACGGCCGCGAAGCCGGTCGACGAGTCGCCTCCTCCTCAGCCGGGCAAGATGACGCAGCAGGCCGCGCAGGCGAAGCGGCTCTTCGACGGCGAGAAGTGGAGCGACGCCGCGCTCGCGCTCTACAAGGTCTACAAGGGTGAGACCGGCGACGACGAGGGCAACAAGCAGCTCGCGCAGTATCACCTCGCGATCGCCCTCTACCGCATGAAGTTCTACCAGGCGGCCTACGCCTACTTCAGCGAGATCTCGGACAAGCACAATCACCTGAAGTTCAACGAGACGCTCCTCTGGCTCTCGAAGCTCGCCACCGACCTCCCCGAGCCCGCCGACATCGTCGAGCGCGTCGGCAAGTACAACGACGAGCAGATCGGTCGCTTCAACAACGCGAACCAGAAGGAGCTGTACTGGCAGCTCAACTACCTGCTCGGTCGGTACAAGTACCGCAACCGTCAGTACCAGGACGCGCTCCGGCTCTTCGCGAACGTCGACCGCCAGTCGAAGTACTACGTGCAGGCGCAGTTCTTCTCCGGCATCTCGAACGTTCAGCTCCGTAACAGCGTCCCGGCGGTCCAGTCGTTCCAGCGCATCGTCGGCGCGATCGACGAGGGCGTCGAAGGGGTCGAGGACGAGTCGCGCATGCGCGACCTCGCGTACCTCTCGATGGCCCGCACGTACTACTCGGCGAGCGTCACGCTCGACCCGACGACGAACGCGCCGACCATCAAGGAGGACAAGCTCTCCGCGGCCGTGAAGTTCTGGAACAAGGTCGACGTCGCGAGCGAGTACTGGCTCGACGGTCTCTTCGAGGAGAGCTGGGCGTACTTCATGGCCGGCGACTACTCGCACGCGCTCGGCAACATCCACACGCTGGAAGCCCCGTACTTCCCGAAGTCGTACTATCCGGAGGCCGAAGTCCTCAAGGCCGTCATCTACTTCTCCAACTGTCAGTACGAGGACGCGACCATCATCGTCGCTCAGTTCCAGAAGAAGTATCAGCCCATCTACAACGACCTCAGCGACGTGCTGAAGCGCTTCAAGGGCGATAACCAGGAGGAGGCGTTCTACAACTTCCTCAAGGACGTCCGCGACGACAAGGCGGACCTCAAGCCGACCATCAAGCCCATCGTCCAGAACGCGCTCTCCGACCGCCAGCTCCTGCGTAACCTCGGCTACGTCGCTGCGCTCGACAAGGAGGGCGCACGAGTCAAGGCGGCCACGCAGGCGTTCCAGAAGTCGACGCTCGGCGGAGACGTCAAGGACGCGCTGCAGCTCGCGCGCGACATCGCTGTACGCAACGCAGGGCAGCTCGCGAAGGATCGCTACCAGCGCAACCTCGACGAGCTCAACGCGCACCTTCGTGACAGCGCGAAGATCCTCATCGACATCACCGCCGCCCAGCGAAACGAGCTCGATCAGGCGATCGCGGGCGGTCAGGTTACGCAGGCCGAGGGGAAGGCCAACATCGTGAAGCCCGACGACGAGCACGTCGTCTGGCCGTTCGAGGGCGAGTACTGGCGTGACGAGCTCGGGTTCTATCGACAGACGATCACGTCGAAGTGTGGGAGGTAGTTGTGAAGAAGCCGCTACAAACGTTTCTGAAGCTAGCGTTCCCGAGGTTCTCGGGGCCGCTCACACTCGCGGCGCTCGCGCTCGCGCCAGCTTCGGCACGCGCCGCCGACGTCTGCATCACCGATACCGCGAAGCAGACCCTGACGGCTTGCCCCAACAACGGGCCGCAGACCTTCACGGCGAAGGGGGGCAAGGCGCCGGCGCTCAGCTTCCACAGCGCGCCGCCGCCTGCGGATCTGAAGAAGCGCGATCAGCAGACGAAGCCCAACCTCCCGAGCGAGCAGATGAGCGCCGGGCAGCGCGACGATCGCAAGTCGCGTCTCCAGCAGCGCGCCAAGGGTTATCTCTTCCAGGAGATCGCCGGAGCCGAGTCGCTCTACCAGACCACTCCGGCGAACGCGCCCGACCGTCTTCAGCTCGTGCGACGCCTCGCGGAGGACTACTCCGAGCTCGAGAACGTCGGCTTCACGGAGAAGACGACGGCCGAGATCAAGCGCGACGAGCTCAAGAAGACGAACCCGACCGGCGCCCAGCAGCAGCAGGCGATCGCCAACCAGGCGGGCGCCATCATGAACAAGGCCCGCGGCAAGTCGATCCAGTACTACACGACGATCACGACGGACTTCCCGAACTACCCGCAGCTCGACGAGGTTCTCTACTACCTCGCCTACGAGTACGAGCAGGGGAACGACAACGCGAACGCTCGCACGACCTACTTCAAGCTGATCCAGTCCCGGCCGAACTCGAAGTACATCCCGAACGCCTACCTCGCGTTCGGCGAGCTCTTCTTCAACGAGGCTCAAGGCGACCCGAGCAAGTGGCCCGTGGCTGCGCAGGCCTACGTCAAGGTCATCGGCTTCCCGCCGCCGGAGAACAAGGTCTACGGATACGCCTGGTACAAGCTCGCGTACGTCCAGTGGAACAGCGGTGACTTCCCCGGCGCGCTCAGCGCCTTCAAGAAGACGATCGACTACGGCACGACGTTCACGCAGGTCCCCGGCGCCGGAAAGCTCGCCGACAGCGCCCGCCGCGACATCATTCCGGTCTACGCGCTGAGCGGCAACCCTTCGGCCGCGTACAACTTCTTCCACAACATCTCGGGAGATCCTTCAGGTCAGAGCGGCAAGACCTACAACATGATGGACGATCTCGGGAATAACTACCTCGACACCGGCCACTACCCCGAAGCGATCACGCTCTACAAAGACCTGCTCATCCGCGATCGCGGCGGCGACAAGACCTGCCTCTACCAGGCGCACATCACCGAAGCGACGATGGCGATGAAGTCCAACAACAAGGACGGCATCAAGGACGAGCTGAACAAGCAGGTCACCGTCGAGCGCGAGTACAAGGCGGCCAACCACCCTGCGGAGGCGAAGCAGGAGTGCGCGAACAAGACGGCCGCGCTCCTCACCGAGACCGCGATGGCCTGGCACCTCGAGGCGGTCGGCTCGGGCGGTCAGCGCGGCACGGGCGACAAGCGCACGATGGACAAGGCGGCGTTCCTCTATCAGAAGGTCGTCGACACCTGGCCGCAGGCGGAGTTCGCGACGTTCGTGTTCCCGCGCCTCGTGAAGGAGGACTGGCCGAACATCTACAAGATCAAGTACGACATGGCCGACCTCCTCTACTTCGAGGAGGACTGGGAGAAGGCGGCGAAGGCCTTCGACGCGGTCGTCGACGAGAACCCGAACGCTCCTGAAGCCGCCGAGTCGGCGTACGCCGCCGTGCTCTGCTGGCAGAAGGTCTACGACGCGGGTCACAAGGGTGACTCCGCGAAGAAGGGCTCCGGCAACTTGCCCGGCGCCAAGAAGGGCGGGTCCGCGCACGCCGTAGAGAGCGAAGACGCGAAGCTCGCGCCGAAGGAGCTCACGCCGGACCAGAAGGGCATGATCACCGCCTTCAAGCGGTACATCTGTTACATCCACCCCGCCGACACCGACACCGCGGCGCAGGAGCAGCTTGTCGAGGTCGAGTACGCACAGGCCCGCCTCTACTTCGAGGCGCAGCACTGGGAGGAGGCCGCAGAGGCCTTCCGCGGCATCGCGCTGAAGCACTCCGACAAGGACGTCGGCATCTACGCCGCGCAGCTCTACCTCGAGAGCGTGAACGTGCTCGGCGCCCACTCGAAGCCGCCGCGCATCTCGTGCTTCAACGACATGGCGAACGACGTGCCGAAGTTCCTCGACCTGTATTGCACGGGGGACAAGCTCGCAAAGAACCAGGATCAGTGCACGACGCTCACGAAGATCCAGTGCGACATCCAGCGCCTCAAGGCCCAGAAGATCACCGAGAAGGCTGACAGCGGCCCGGCAGACGCGCTCGTCCTCTACGAGGAGGCCGCCAAGACCTACCTCGACATGTGGCACAAGTACGGCGAGACACCGCTCCGCGCCAACCAGCCGATGCAGTGCGACCGGATGGACGAGATTGTGTACAACGCCGCGAAGGCCTACCAGGCCGCCCGCCTCGTCGGTCGCGCGATCAGCACCCGGATGATCTTGCTCAACCCGGACAACCGGATGGAGAAGAGCCCGCTCGCGACCAAGGCCATCTACGAGATCGGCGGGAACTATCAGGCCATCGCGGTCTATGACCAGGCTGCGAACTGGTACGAGAAGTTCGCCGAGATCCACCCGACACCGGAGAAGGCCGACACCGCGCTGAGCGACGCCGTCCAGCTGCGACTCGGTCTCGGCCAGGCCGACGAGGCGATCAAGGACGCGAGCGTGTTCCGCTCGCGGTTCGGCGCCACGAAGCCGACGGAGACGGCCGCAATCCAGTTTGCGATCGGAGCCCACTACGCCTCCATCGAAGCCTGGGACCAGGCGAAGGTCGCGCTCCAGGGCGCGATGGGTCTCATCGACCGCTCGGCGCTGGACATCCAGCTCCAGGCTCATGCCACGCTCGCACGGGCGTTCACGCATCTGCGTGATGGGCAGGCAGGCGCGTCGAGCGAATACGGCAAGGTGCGCGCGCTCTGGTCGAATCCCGACGCGGCCGCTGCAAAGCTGAAGGGCGCGTATCCGACGGAGGACGACGGCTCACGCAACAAGCGCCTCGCCAAGGGGCTCAATGCTGTCGGCGAGGCTTACTTCTTCTCGGCGGAAGAGCACCGTCGCGCGGAGGTCGAGTCGATCAAGTTCCCCGAGTACCACGGCAACGGAACGAAGGCCGACGTGCTCAAGCACGTGAACGGCAAGGTCGCCGACTGGATGAAGAAGAAGGCGGGCGCGATCGTCAAGGTCGAAGCCGAATACAAGAAGGTCGTCGACCTGCAGCCGGAGCCGCCGCCGCGCTGGGTCATCGCTGCCGGCTCGCGTGTCGGTCTCCTCTGGGGCGGGTTCGTCGACGACTTCCGTCGCGCTCCCTACCCGAAAGACTGGGACAAGAAGGGCTGCGCCGTCGCGTGCGGCACGGCCGACGAGCTGAGCTGGGCCGAGATCCGGGCCAACTACTTCAGCAACCTCGACCTTCAGAGCCAGCCGTTCAAGGACGGCACGATGTTCGACAGCAAGCGGGTCGGTGCGAAGCCGGCGCTCGTCACGTGCCTCAACTACTCGCTGAAGTATCAGTACTTCGATCAGTTCTCTCGCGACTGCGAGGTGTGGTTGGCGAAGAACTACAAGGCCGAGTACCACGTCGTCGACGAGCTTCGCGGCGCGCCGACTCAGTCGAACAACGGCGCGGATGACCCCGTCCCGCCGCTCACCGCGACCGGGCAGCTCTACGAGCCGCCGCCCGTCGCTGGCCCGGCTCCCGCTGCGGCGCCCGCACCGGCAGGCGCGCCGTGATTCGCGCCCAGGTCTCGAGTACGCATTCGTATGCGGAGAAGAACATGAAGACGATGACGCTGAAGAGAGCGATCGGCCTCCGGAGCCTCGCGGCGTTCGCGCTGCTCGGCGCGGCTGCATGCGGCGGCAAGGGCGCGGAGACCGTTGCCGACAAGACAGGTCCGGTCGCGCCGAGCGGGCCGGTCCTCTCCGTCGAAGCGGCGAACAAGTTCAACGCGGCGCTCGAGTCGTTCAATGCGCACGAGAAGGCGCGCGATTGGTCGCCTGGGGTGTGCGCGGACGTCGCCGGTCAGTTCCAGGCCGCCGCTGCGCAGGTCGCCGGCGGGAAGCTTCCCGCGGCGATCTACGACGCCGGGCTGGCGTACCAGCGCTGCCACAACGACGCCGAAGCGAAGGCTCGTTTTCAGCAGGCGCTCACGATGGACCCGGGCGACACCTACTCCAAGGGTCGTCTCGGTCTCTACCAGTGGAAGTCGGACGGGAACGAGGACTCCGCGATCGGGACGTTCCAGCAGCTGGTGCTCGACGCCAAGTTCCAGAACGTCCCTGCGCTGACGAACCTCGCGATGTTCCAGATGGCTCGCGACTCCGCTGCGCCCGGCGACCATTGCAAAGAAGATCTCGATTGCGCGAAGCAGAACCTTCAGCGCGCCCTCGCGATCGACGACAGCTACATGCCGGCGTTCAACGAGCTGGCGCTCCTGTATTTTCAGGTCGCCAAGAAGCGCGCAGGCAGCGGCAGGGTAAAGGGCGGCCACCAGGTCGCGACCAACGCCGCGATGGCGAAGCGCGCCGACGCCCAGCAGCTGGAGCTCGCGGCGCTCGTCTGCTCGCAGGCGATCCGCAAGAACCCGAACTACGCGCCCATTCACAACACGGCGGGGCTGATCCAGAACGAGCTCGGCCAGGTCAACGGCGCTGTCGCCGAGTTCAAGCGCGCCGCAGAGCTCGACCCGACGTTCTTCGAAGCCCAGATGAACTACGCGGCCGTCAACCTCTCGTTCCGCGGGTTTGCCCAGGCGCAGGACGCGTACCAGAAGGCGCTCGTGATGCGCCCCAATGACTACGACGCGCATCTTGGTCTCGCACTCGCGCTCCGCGGGCTGATCACGCCCGAGAACTACGACACTCAGGTAGCCGCAGTGCAGTCCGAGCTCGACAAGTGCAAAGGGCTCGATGGCACGCGTCCGGACGCCTACTACAACGAGGGGATCCTCACGCAGGAGTTCAAGGCCAAGGGTGGCGGCACGAACGCCGCGATGAACAAGGCTCTTGCCGACGCGCAGACGATCTTTCAGACGTTCATCGATCGCGCAGGCGACAAGCCCGACTACATCGGCGCGGTGAAGCGGGCGAAAGAGCGGATCGAAGACTGCCGCGACATCATCAAGTTCAACGAGCTCGGTACGGCGACCCCGCCGGCGCCCGCACCGGCTGCGGCTCCGGCCGCTCCCGAGGGTGCCGCCGCCGCTGCTCCCGCAGCCGCCGCGGTCGCGCCGGCTGCCGGCGCTGCGCCCGCAGCTCCTGCCGCCGCCGTCCCTGCAGTGCCCGCTGCACCTGCGCAGTGATCGGATCGCGGGAACTTTCGGGCAGCACTGCTGTCTTGAGAACCCAGGACGAACGCGCTCGATTCTCTTTGACGAGGGCATGGTCGGGCGATACACTTACACTGTAATTCCTCGGTACTTTTCCACTGGTATTGGATACGCGCAGACGCGCCGCTAGGAGATTCCCGATGGGCAAGTCAGTCATGGCCTCGATTCTTGCGACAAGCGTCCTCGTGATGGGCGTCGTCGGCGTCAGCTCGACCGCGTTTGCTCAGGCCAGGGGTGCGGGCGCGGCTGCCGGAGCCGCCGCGGGCGGAGCACCGGCGGCTGGGAAGGACGAGGGCTACGGCTATACCTTCGCGGACGACCCGCTCGCCGCGGGTGGCTTCGGCCCGAACGACGCGACGATTCGCGTTCGCCCGAACGCGGTCCGGAATACCCTCATTCGCCCCCGGACGTCGTTCGTCCCCGAGATGCTGAAGTCCGTCGAGAACCTGTAAGCGCCCTCGAAGCCAGCCTCGCTCGCCGCTCCCAGGAGTGGCTCAAGTCTTTGTCAGCCCAGCAGCAGTCACAGAGGATTCACCACGATGGATAGTCAGGGCAAGCCCAAGGTCGCGCTCACGTTCGCGCTGTATCAGGGCGAACAGTTGATCCGGCGAGACACGATCGCGCAGGACATCGTCAAGGTCGGCAAGGACCCGCGAAGCCACCTGCGCGTCGACGACGAGCTTGCATCCCGAATGCATGCGGTCATCGAGGTTGCCTCGGCCTCCGACATCACCCTGATCGATCTCGGGAACGAGCCTGGGACGCTGGTCAACGGGCAGCGCGTGAACAAGTGCAAGGTGCGTCCGGGCGATCAGATCCAGATCGGATCGACCCTCATCCACCTCGAAGACGCGCAGCTTCAAGCGGCCGAAGAGAGCACCGTCGTCACTTCTGCCGCTCCGATCCCGGCGGCGATTGGATCCGCGCCGCGCTCGCAGCCGACGCCTGCGGTACCTCCGCCGCCGGCGCCGGAGGCGTTTGCCTCCGCGCCCGCCGCTGCCGTCGCGAACCCGTTCGCGGCCGCCGCCCCGTCCAACCCGTTCGCGGCCGCCGCTGCCCCGTCCAACCCGTTTGCCGCGGCCGCCGTCTCCGCTCCGGCAGCGAACCCGTTCGCGGCCGCCGTCAATCCGTTTGCCGCTGCTGCGCCTGCGACGCCCTACGCCGGCGTCATCGACGTCGACCCGAACGCTCCGCCTGGCACGTACACGTACGCGCTCGTTCGGAGCGGTCCGGACGTCAACCCCGACGAGGTCGAGGTCGCTCACGTCGCGTCAATCGAAGTCATGACGGTGTGGGACTCGAACATCCTCCACGTCGACCACCTCACGCCGCCGCGTTCGTACTTCGTGGGCGAAGAGCTCGGCGACGAGAAGACGAGCTGCGACTTCTTCGTCCCGAGCGAGATGCTTGGCACGACCCGCGCGCCCATCGTCGTCGCGAACGGCGTGAGCGCATCGCTCGTGATCCTTCCTCGGTCGAATGGAACCGTCGAGATTCCCGGACAGGGGAAGATCAGCCTCCAGGATCTCATCGCGTCGGGCCGTGCGCGACCCTCGGGCCAGCTCTCGGGCGCTCACGAGTTCGAGCTTCCTGCAGGCGCGAAGGCTCGTATGGAGCTCGAGCACTCCGGGCTCGTCTTCGAGGTGAGCGCGGTCAACGCGGGGAAGCCGGTTCCGGCAGGGATCCTCGCGCAGTTCGAGGCCGCCGCGTACATCTACTTCGCGCTCTCGCTGCTGCTTCACCTCGGCACGGTCGCGTCGCTCGCGTTCTTCATGCCGCACATGAACGGCGACGACTCCGAAGCGATCGACCGCGACACGTTGCTCATGATGCAGCACCTGCTCAACGCCGAAGCCGAGCGCGAGCAAGAGAAGAAGGAGACCGAAGAGGTCACCGAGGCGAACGCCGACAACAAGGAAGGCGGGACGGGGACGCGTGCCAAGGGCGAAGAAGGCTCGATGGGCAACCCGACCACGAAGGAGACCGGCCACAAGTTCGGTGTCCAGGGCCCGCAGGACAACCAGGACCCGCACATCGCAAAGCAGGCGGCGCTCCGTGAGGCTGCCGAGTTCGGCATGATCGGCCTCCTCAACACCGGCGCCGGCGGTGACCCGAACGCTCCCACCGCTCCGTGGGGTCGTGAAGACTCACTCGGGCAGGACCCGATGAGCGCGCGCGGCAACATGTGGGGCGATGCGATCGGCGACTCGTTCGGCGCTGGCGGCCTCGGCCTCTCCGGTGTCGGCGAAGGCGGCGGCGGTCGCGGTGAAGGCATCGGGCTAGGCGGTATCGGTACGATCGGCCACGGCGCTGGCACGGGCAACGGCCAGGGCTTCGGCAACGGCCACGGCCGTCTCGGCGGCGCCCACCAGACACGTGCACCGAGCGTCCGGCAGGGTGCGACGCAGGTCAACGGTCGGCTCCCGGCCGAGGTCATCCAGCGCATCGTTCGTCAGAACTTCGGCCGCTTCCGCCTCTGCTACGAGAACGGCCTTCGCACCAACCCGAATCTCTCGGGTCGTGTCTCGGTGAAGTTCGTCATCGACCGCGCGGGCAGCGTCGCCACCGCACAGGACGGCGGCTCGGAGATTCCCGATCAGACGGTCGTCGGCTGCGTCGTTCGCGGCTTCGGTAACCTCTCGTTCCCGCAGCCCGAGGGTGGCATCGTCACCGTCGTCTACCCGATCATCTTCAACCCCGGCGAGTGACGCGATCGCACGTCAGCAGGGGCTTCGGGCCCCTGTTTCTGGCGCTCGTCGCCTGCCAGCAGGCGGCTCCGGTTGCGCAACCCGTCGCGCAGTCAGCGCCGCCGATCACGTCGGCGAGCGCAGGCCCTGCGGATCCGCCGGCGCGCGCCGACACCGAAGAGTGGCCGTTCCGCACGCCCAAAGTCGTGCGCAGTCCGCGCGGGATGGTGGTCACGGACAATGCACTCGGCACGTCCGTTGGCCGTGACATTCTCTCGAAGGGGGGGAACGCAGTCGACGCTGCGGTAGCCACTGCCTTCGCGCTCGCCGTCACCTACCCCACGGCGGGCAACGTCGGAGGCGGGGGGTTCGCCGTCGTCCGGATGCACGGACAGCCCTACGCGCTCGACTTCCGAGAGACCGCTCCGGCAGCCGCCGCACGCAACATGTACACGGACGGCGGCACGGGCTCGAGGGGCGACGCGCGCGAGGGGATCAAGTCCGTCGGCGTACCTGGCAGCGTCGCGGGGCTCTGGCAGCTCCATCAGAAGCTCGGCTCGAAGAAGATCTCGTGGGCCGACCTCCTGGCGCCCGCCATCGCGCTCGCGGAACAGGGCTTCACCGTCGATGCCGACTTCGTGGACGCGAAGATGGCCGCAACGAGACTCTCCAAGTACCCGAGCTCGGCGGCGTTGTTCCTCAAGGACGGACATCCGCCCGCAGCAGGGAGCACGTGGAGGAACCCGGATCTCGCGGCCGTGTTGCGGCGGATCGCGACGGGCGGACCGAAAGGGTTTTACGAAGGGGCGACCGCCGACGCGCTCATCGCCGAGATGAAGGCCGACGGAGGCTTCATCACCATGGCCGACCTCGCCGCGTACGAGGCGAAGTGGCGCACGCCGCTCGAGTTCACCTACCGAGGCCACAAGCTCACGACGATGCCCCCTCCGTCGTCGGGCGGCGTCACGATGGCGATGATCTGCCACATCCTCGAAGGCTTCGACCTCGGCAGCCTCGGCTTCCAGAGCCCGGACGCGCTGCACGACATGTTCGAATCGATGCGGAGGGCGTTCGCCGCACGCAACGCGAAGCTCGGCGACCCCGACTTCGTGGCGATGCCGCTCGAACGCCTGCTCTCCTCGGCATGGGCGGCGGAGCAGCGCGCCACCATCGACCCGGCGCACGCGACCCCGTCCTCTGCGATCTTGACCGACGGGCCCATGAGCGGCGCCGGCCCGCACACGACGAATTTCTCCGTCGTCGACAGCGAAGGGAACGCCGTCGCCCTGACGACGACGGTCAACTGGTGGTTCGGCTCGGGCGTGGTCGTGCGCGGCGCGGGGTTCGTGCTCAATAACGAGATGGACGACTTCGCCTCGGTGCCCGGGACGGCGAACGGGTTCGGTCTGGTGCAGGGCGAGGCGAACGCGATCGCTCCGCACAAGCGCATGCTCTCGTCGATGTCGCCCACGATCGTCTCGGACCCGCAGGGCAATGTCGCGCTCGTCCTTGGCGCAGCGGGTGGGCCGACCATCATCACCTCCGTGCTCGAGGAGCTCGTTGCGGTCGTCGACTTCAAGCAGACCATCGGTGCCGCCACCTACGCGCCTCGCTTTCACATGCAGCACCAACCCGACGAGGTCGTGTTCGAGAAATCGGGGCTCGTACCGGCGACGGCCGACCGCCTCCGGGCGATGGGCTACACGCTCAAGGAGCGTGGTCACCTCGCCGACGCCCCTGCCATCGGTCGGGAGGGGAATGACTGGGTCGGGGTCGCCGAACCGCGCCGAACCGGCGGGCTCGCCGCCGGACCGTAGCAGCGGACGACGGGCCCAGGCGGGCTCGAAAGGCAGAGCTCGCTGAGTCGGCGGCGCCCGTATTCCTCGGGTGAGAATTCGCGGAACCTTCGCGCCCGCCCTCTGTCTCTCAACACGGATGCGATGGACGGCGCCAGCGACGGCGCAATCCCTGCCGCACCAGTCGAAGCACGCCGCGCACGTCGCGTCGTCCCGTTCACCGCACGCCTCCCCTGAGTGCGCGTGCACGCCGCCGTGTTGCCCCGAGGAGATGACCATGAACCCGAAGCCGTCGTTCACCCCGTTCTCGTTCAACGCCACCGCACCGTTCGTCGCTGCGTCGAACCCGTTCATGCCCGCCTCGGAGCCCCGACTGGTCGAGGAGGTCGCTCCTGCGGTCGACGCCGTGTGGTCGCACGACTCGGGCGACGCGGACGACTTCGGGACGCCGACCGCCGAAGCCATCGACGTCCGCGTCCTCTGGGGAACGAACGTCCTCCACTTCGAGCAGATGTCCCCGCCACGCCCCTTCACGCTGGGCGGCGCAGGCAGCGACTTCACGCTCCCCGAGGTCGGCGAGCTCACGATGGCGGCGACGATGGGACGCTCGTGCCCGCTCGTGGTGCTCCACGGGGACCAGGCGTCAGTCTTCGTCGCTCCGGGAGCGTCGGTAGAGGTGAAGCTCGTGAACGGGAACGTGCTCACGCTCGCGCAGTGCGCCGAGAAGGGGATGGCGAACGCCTCGTCCGACCGGACAGGTGCACACGAGATTGCCTTGCCGCACGGCGCGATGGCGACGGTCCGCCTCCTCGAGAGCGACCTCGTCTTCGAGGTGACCCGCGCGAGGGCGCGTCAGCAGCCTGTCACGGGGTTCCTGGCCGGCGCCGACCTCTCGGGTCAGATCTACACGGGCCTCTCTGCCCTCGCTCACGCGGCGGTGATCGGGACGCTCGCGTTCTTCCTTCCGTCGATGCACAACGACGACGCCGAGTCGGTCGACCGCAACGCTGCCGCGGCGATGCAGCCTTACCTGACCGCCATCGCCGAGCGTGAGCCCGAGCATCAGGAGACCGTGAGCGAGGCGGGGGCGTCCGCGCCCGGTGGGGCAGCACCAGGAAGCCAGGCGGCCGGTCCATCTGGCGTGATGGGGCAGACCGTTCCGACGCCTAGCTCGGGACACTTCGCCATCCGAGGCGACGCGCAAGACCCGAAGATCGCCCGCGAGGCCGCGATGGCCGAGGCCGCGAAGTTCGGGATGCTCGGGTTGCTCAACACCGACGCTGACGCGAGCAACGCCCCCGTCGCGCCGTGGGGCGAGAGCGCTGCCATGGGGCACGATTCGCGCAACGCGCTCGGCTCGTTGTTTGCGCAGACGCTCGACGACGCCATGGGCATGGGCGGCCTCGGGATGTCCGGGAACGACCAGGGTGGCGGCGGCCTCTATCACGGCATCGGTATCGACGGCGTGGGCACCACGATCGGTGGCGGTCACGGCTGCCCGGTCGGCGTGCCCTGCGACGGATACGGCCCCGGTCACGGCCCCGGACCCGGCGGCTTCGGCATCGGCAGTCACCCGGGCGGCGGCGGCCACGTGCCCCATGCCCCCATCATGCGCAACCCGACGGTCGAGGTGAACGGGACACTGCCGGGCGAGGTCATCCAGCGGATCGTCCGCCAGAACTTCGGTCGATTCCGTCTCTGCTACGAGGGGGGGCTCCGCGCCAACCCGGGTCTCACCGGCCGCGTGGCGGTGTCGTTCATGATTGACCGGAACGGGTCGGTCGCGGTCGCAGCGGCGGATCGCAGCACGGACATGGCGGACCCGAACGTCGTTTCCTGCGTCGTGCGTGGCTTCCAGAACCTGACGTTCCCGGAGCCGAAGAACGGCATGGTGAAGGTCGTCTATCCGCTCTTGCTCTCACCCGGCGAGTGACGTCGAAAGTTTCCGTTACATCCGGCGCTCCGGAAGACCAATGGTCTTCCGGAGCGCTGTTTTGTCTACGTTACGCGTGGACAAGGTCGGAGGCCGGGACGTAAACTTCCGCCGCGCGACAGGCCTGCGCATTCAAATTCGAGGAGCACGATGCGTTCGATCCGATTCTCCGTGACGGCAGCGACGGCAATTGCAGGCATCCTCGCGCTCTCCGGCTGCAGCCTGGCGAAGCGTGACTCGGCGGAGCTCGTCAACGAGGGCGATGCGGTCAAGGGGTCGAACCTCGACGAGGCGATCTCGAAGTACGACCAGGCCGTGATGACGGATCCGACGAACCGCATCGCGCTCTGGAAGCTCGCGCTCGCCTATCACAAGAAAGAAGACTGGGCGAAGGACGCCGTTACGTGCGCGAAGGCGGAGAGCATCGCGCCGACATTCGCGAACTTCAACTTCGAGCACGGCTACGCCCTCGAGCAGCAGGCGGTCAAGGGGCCGACGAGCTGGGCCGAGGCGAAGGAGCCCCTCCAGCAGGCCATCTCGAAGGACCCGAACATGGCGCAGGGGTACGAGGAGCTGGCCGAGGTCGCCGTCCACATGGACGACGAGCAAGGCGCGCTCCAGAACTATACGAAAGCCATCGAGATTCGGCCGGATGAGATGCAGTACTACCCGCCGCTCGCCGACATGTACCTGCGGCTGGGGTACCAGGATCGCGCCGAGCAGGTGCTCCGCGAAGCGCTCGCGTTCGCGAAGCCTGGCGACAAGCATCTCTTCGCGGTGCACTCCTTCATCGGGAGCATCGACGAAGCGAAGCAGAACATGGCCGGTGCCGTCACCGAATACGAGGCCGCGAAGAAGCTCTGCGACAAGTGCAACGAGCCTGGCCAGCAGATCGCCTACTTCAACCTCGGCGTTGCGTATGCAGAGGTGCAGCCGCCGCGGAAGAACGAGGCCATCCAGCAGCTGCAGTCGTTCTCGAAGATCGTCTGCCGCGGAGCTGCCGCGCCGCGCTACGCCGACCAGTGCTCGCAGGCTCAGGAGTTCGTCAAGCGCCTCGGCGGCACCATCCAGTAGGAGTCGACTCACTCTCGGCCACACCGCACCGGACCCGGCCAGGACTCGATGGCGAATTTCGTGCCGTCTGGGCGAAGAGGATCACACGGCGGGGCGCGCTCTGGTAGCGTTGCCGCGACCAAGTCGGCTTATCGTGGGGTTGCTTACGACGGACGCAGGGCCTCACCTGGCTCCGGCGACGCTTTGCGGTCGAACGACACCGGTTGACGCAACCGAGGGAATCCATGGATCTGCAGGAACGGCTTACGCATCTCGAGAACGTCCGCGATTGGCAGGGGCTCGTCGAGGAGCTCGAGAAGGGCATCCAAACGGGCGAGTCGAACGCCGCAAAGGCCACCTACCACTTGCAGCTCGGGTACGTGCTCGAGACCAAGTTCCTCTCCGGCGTGAAGGCGCTCAAGCACTTCCAGGACGCCTACAAGCTCAACCCTGCGCTCATCGAGAGCCTGGAAGCGGCGCGCGGGATTTACTGGGATCTCGGCAAGCTGAATATGGTGCAGAAGCTCGTCGAGCTCGAGCTGAAGGCGTCGCAGGAGGGGCCGCGCGCGACGGCGCTCCTTCTCGAGCTCGGCGATGTGCTGAGCGATGCCGGAGACTACGAGCGCGCGGGGGCGACGTACGCCCGAGCCCTCACGACGAGTGACGGGACGAGCGCCGAGGCTGCCGGTTGCATGGCCGACATTCAGGCCACCGACAGTACCTGGCAAGAGTACATCGCGAGTCTCCTGCGGTCTGCGCACGAGGAGATGGGCCCGGGGCGTGGTCGCCTTTTCCTGCGCGCCGCGCGCGTCGTCCAGCGCTTCGCCCCCACCGAGGCCGAGGGGATGCTCGGGCAGGCATACGCCGCCGATCCGTTCTCGAAGCAAATCGCATGGTTGTACGAAGGTCTGTTCGTTGAAGCGGGCGCGGTGTCCACGCTCGATGCCAGCCAGGCCGAGATCCTCGGGACGATGCCGACGCGCGCGGCGCAGGCGAGCCTCGCGCTCGTGTTTGGGACGCGCTGGGCGACACGTCACCAGAACGCCGACCTCGGCACGAAGTGGCTCGAGGAGGCCGTGCGGCTCGACCCCGAGAACGAGGGCGCCTTCCAGTTCCTCGCAGATGTTTATGGCAAAAAGTCGGGGGACTGGGCGCGCGTGGCCACCCTCGCCGAGGAAGCGGCAACGCAGAGCGGCAGCGACGGGAACGCGACGTACCTCCTCGCGCAGGCCGGGACGATCGCGTGGCGTCAGCTCGGCAACCTCGTTCGCGCACGCGAATCGTTCACTCGCCTCTCGACCGTGTCGCCGGATCACCCGGAGCTGCGTGCTTTCGAAGCGCAGATTGGCGAGAGCCTCGGCTCGACGAACGGGGCCGCGCATCTCGAAAACGGTACGACGGCTGGGGACGACGCCGCGCACGGGGACGACGTCCCGGACTCGATGTCCCCGCCCTCGGAGCTCTTCAACAGCATGCGGTCTCCCGTCGTCGCCGTTCCCGCAAGCGCCGAGGCCGAACCGGCTCCGCCGAGCGTGGCCCCGCAGGCCGAAGCGCCCGCCGCAGCGGTCGCCGCGCCCTCGGTGGCGCCGGCAGCCGTCGCGCCGTCCGTCGCTCCCGCAGTCGCCGCGCCGTCCGTTGCTCCGGCAGCCGTCGCGCCGTCCGTTGCTCCGGCAGCCGCGGCGCCCGTTGACGTGGCGAAGGTCGCGGAGCTTCGCGCGCTGGCCGAGAAGCAAGAGGCCTCGAAGCGCTACAACGAATACGTAAAGACGCTGCTCTTGCTCGCGGCGGCGGTGCCCGACCCGGCCGAGAAGGTCACGCTCTACATCACGGCCGCGGACCTCTACGTCACGAAGTTCGCCAACCAGGCGGAGGCGGTGAAGGCCTACGAGCAGGTGCTAGCGGTGGATCCCGATCAGCCGCAGGCGGTCGACTACCTCCGCCAGATGTACGAGAAGCGTCGCGACTGGGAGAAGCTGCTCGGCCTGCAGCGACGCGAAGCCGAGCGGCTCGACGCGGGGCCGGTGCGCGCCGCGAAGTTTCTCGAGATGGCGAAGCTCGCGACCGAGCGAGTGAAGAAGCCGGAGGTCTGCATCGACCTGTGGCGTGAGGTCCTCGCGAACGACAACTCGAACGCAGAGGCGCTCGGCGCGCTGGGCGCGCTGTACGAGCGCGCGAAGGATTTCGAAGCGCTCGCGGACGTCCTCGCGAAGCAAGCCGAAGTGACCTACGACTCCGCCGCGAAGATCCAGGTCCTGACGAAGCTCGGCACGATCTACGGCGAGCGGCTGAACAACGACGAGGGGGCGGTGACCGCATGGCGGACGCTCCTGACGCTCGACCCCAACGATCGCAAGGCTCAGGAGGCGCTCAAGAAGAAGTACCTCGCGCTCGGGATGTGGGACGATCTCGAGCTCTTCTACGCCGAGTCCGCAAAGTGGGACGAGCTGATTCGCGTCCTCGAGCAGCAGGAAGCGAAGGAGACGACACCCGAGGCGAAGACCAGCCTCCTGTTCAAGATCGCCCAGCTCTGGGCTGACAAGAAGCAGAAGAGTGATCGAGCTGCCAAGGCGTACGAGAAAGTGCTCGAGCTCGAGCCGACGAGCCTGCGCGCGGCGGAAGCGCTCATCCCGATCTACGCAGCGGCGAACAACGCGCGCGCGCTCGCGGGCGTGATCGAGGTCAAGCTCGGCCACGAGACCGACCCGGATACGAAGCTCGCGCTCTACCGTGAGGTTGCCGCCCTTTATGAGGGGAAGGTAAAGGAGCCGGAGAAAGCGTTCGACCGGTACCTCGCCGCGTTCGAGCTCATGCCGAGCGACCCGCAGACCGTTGCGGACGTGGAGCGCGCGGCGCACGTCACCGGCGCATGGGACCGCGTGATCCAGGGATACGAGCACGCCGTCGAGACATCGCTCGGAAACGGTGAGCACGCGCTCTCAATCACGCTGCGCCTACAGCTGGGCCGCGTGCTCGTCGATGAGGTCAAGCGCATCGACGACGCTCTCAAGACCTACCGTGCGGTCTATGAGGCGGAGGACGACAACGCGGATGCGCTGGCGGCCCTTGAGCGCCTCTATCGTCAGACGAGTCGTTTCGCCGATCTCCTCGGCATCTACGAGAAGCGACGAGATCTGGCGACGGATGGAGAAGAGAAGAAGGCGATTCAGTACGAGATCGCGAAGCTCTACGAGACCGAGATTCACGACGTCGCGCGCGCGATCGAGACCTACCGCGCCGTCCTCGACGACGAGCCGACGGCGCCTCGGGCGCTTGCGGCCCTCGACGTCCTCTACGCTCAGACGGAGCAGTGGGAGCCGTTCGTCGAGACGCTGCGTACTCGCATTGCGCTCGACGTCACCGAGGCCGAGCTCGTCGACCTGAAGTTCAGGCTCGGGCGCGCGCTCGAGCAGCACCTGGACGACGCCGCGGCCGCCCTCGAGAGCTACCGCGAGATCCTGTTCGTCGACGGAGGTCACGAAGGGGCGCGGGTTGCGCTCGAAGCGTTCCTCACGAACCCGTCGCTCCGTGGAGAGGCCGCGGCCATCCTCGAGTCGATCTACGAAGAGCGAAACGACTACGCGAAGCTCATCGGCGCGCTCGAGATCCTGAGCGACGCAGAGAGTGACCCGGCCAGGCGCGTTCAGCGCAAGCGGAAGATCGCTCGCATCAGTGCCGAAGCGACGGGCGACTTCGCCGGTGCGTTCGCCGCGCTGGCTGCGGCGCTGAAGGACGACCCGTCGATGCTCGAGACGCGGGCCGAGATCGAAAAGGTGGCGGAGTCGTCGGGCGCGCAAGCGAAGCTCGTCGCCCTCTACGACGAGATCGCGGGCGGCCTGACCGACTTCGTTCTCGCGCGCGACTACTGGATGCGCCGCTCGGCGATTGACGAGCAAATGGGGAACATCGACGCCGCCGCGCAGGGGTACGCGCAGGTGCTCGTGCTCGACGCGTCGGACGGCGAAGCGCTCAGCGCGCTCGAGCAGCTCTTCACGCGCACGGAGCGGTGGAGCGATCTCATCGGAGTCTTCGAGCGGCGGCTGGAGCAGACGGATCTGCCCGAAGAGCGCGAGCGCCTTCTTGGCCAGATGGCGGAGACCTACGACCAGCGGCTCGGACGCGCCGATGATGCGGTTGCGTCCTACCAGAAGGTGCTCGAGGTCGACCCCACGAGTCAGCGCGCGCTCACCGCGCTCGATGCCATCTTCACGCGGCAGAAGGCCTGGGGGAGCCTCGCGGAGAACCTCGAGGCTCAGCTCGCGCTCGCCGACACGGAGGAGGGCCAGCTCGCCTTGATGCTGCGGCTCGCTGATTTGCGCGAGACGGAGATGGCTCAGGTCGACGTCGCGATCGAGGGCTATCGCCAGATCCTCGAGCGCGATCCCGCGCATGTTGCGGCGCTTGCAAGGCTCGAACGTCTGGGAACCCAGCCGAAGTACGAGCTCGCCATCGCGGACATGGTCGAGCCGCTCTATCGCCAGCTCGGTGATCACGCGAAGCTCATCGGGGCGCACGAGGTGCAGGTCAGGTGCGCGGACAGCGTCGAGCGGCGCGTGGAGCTCCTTCACCAGATCGCGAGCCTCTACGAGGACGCCGCAGGTGACGTCCATGCAGCGTTCGCTTCGTTCGCGCGTGCACTGAACGAAGATCCCACGAGCGAGACGACACAGGCCGGCCTCGACCGCATCGCACGCGCGACGGGTCGCTTCGAGGACCTCGCGCTGACGTTCAAGGATCTCGCGGCGAAGCAGTCCGACACGACGATCGCGAGCCAGCTCTACACGGTCGCCGCTCGAGTCTATGAGCACGACCTCCAGAACCTTCCGGTCGCGACGTCGATCTACCAGCGCGTGCTCGAGATCGACCCGACCAACCTCGGGGCAGCCGAAGCGCTCGAAGCGCTCTACCGCAGCACCGACAAGTTTCCCGAGCTGTCGCACATCCTGCAGCGGAAGTCCGAGATCGTCGAAACGATCGAAGCGAAGAAGGACGCGCTCTTCCAGGCAGCTGCGATCGAGGAGGACATCCTCGAGCAGCCCGAAGCGGCGATCGCGGTCTACCACCGCGTCCTCGAGCTCGACTCGGACGATCTCCGAGCGATCGACGCGCTCATCAAGCGTTACCTCGGACTCTCGCGCTGGGTCGACCTCCTCGCCGTGTATGCGCGGAAGGCGGACCTCGTCGCCGACACCGACGAGAAGAAGCGCATCTATTACCAGGTCGGCGCGGTGTACGAGCGCGAGCTCGGAGACGTGCCGCTCGCGATCGACACCTACCAGAAGATCCTCGAGCTAGACCCGGACGACCTCCAGGCACTGTCGCGGCTCGACGTGCTCTATGAGCAAGCGCAGAACTGGAACGAGCTCCTGAGCATTCTGCTCCGCGAGAGCGAGATGACGGACGACCCGGCCGAGGGCGTCAGCTTCCAGTACCGGATCGCCGACCTCTACGAGAAGCGCCTCGACGACGTGTCACGCGCCATCGAGCTTTACCGCGATCTCCTGCAGGTCCAGCCGGATCACGAGCCGACGCGCGCCGCGCTCGAAGGCCTCGCGGCGGGCAACAAGGAAGCGGTCGCTGCGGCGGCGGTGCTCGAGCCCGTCTACGAGACGGCGAGCGACTGGAAGAACCTCATCCACATTCACGAGGTACAAGTCCAGCACGCGACCGACGCGTATCAGAAGTCGGAGCTCCTTCACCGAATCGCGCGGCTCTACGAGGATGCGCTCGACGATCACGCCTCTGCGTTCGCGACCTACGCGCGCGCCGTGGCCATCGACAGCAGCCAGGAAGAAACCCTCGGAAATCTCGAGCGCCTCGCCTCGGCGCTCTCGCTCTGGAAAGACGTCGCCAAGCTCTACGACCAGGAGCTCGACAAGCTCGGGGACAACCCGTCGCGGTTCGTCGAGCTTGCGTCGCGCGTGGCGCAGATCTTCGAGGTTCAGCTCGACGACATCGATTCGGCCATCGTCAGGTACCGACGCATCGTCGCCGTGGAGCCGGAAAACGCGCTTGCGATCCGCTCGCTCGATCGCCTCCTACTTCAGGCAGGGCGCTGGGCGGAGCTCGCCGAGATCCTCACGCACGAAGCCGAAATCGGGCAGTCGACCGAGGAGGTGATCGAGCTTCGATACCGGCTCGGTCAGGTGTATCAGACGCACCTGGAGGACCTCGACAACGCGATCCTCGCGTATCGCGACGTGCTCGCCGCTTCCACCGAGCACCGTGCGACGCTCGAAGCGCTCGAGACGCTGTTCACGACGACCGCGAAGCAGCTCGATATCGCCGAGATCCTCGAGCCGATCTACCGGCAAGCGGGAGAGTTCGAGAAGCTCGCCGGCGTCTACGACGCGCAGCTCGCGCACACGACGGGTGAGCCCGAGCGCCTGCAGCGTTACTACGCCATCGCCGAGCTCCAGGAAGAGAAGCTGCTCGACCCCGCGTCCACGCTCACGACGTATCTCCGCGCGCTCAAAGAGTTTCCGCTCGATGAGAAGACGAACGAGGAGGCGCCGCGGCTCGCTTCGTCGGTCGAATCAGGATGGGAGACGCTCGCCAACACGTACGCCGATATCCTCGGTGCCCATGGCGACAAGGCGATCCAGGGGCCGATCGGTCGGCGGCTTGCGAAGACGTTCGAGGACGAGCTCGGCGACGTCACCAAGGCCGAAGAGACATATCAGTACGTCCTCAGCATCGACTCGCTCGACCAGGAAGCGCTCGTCAACCTCGATCGCATCTACAGCTCGGTCGAGTCGTGGAAGGAGCTCGCGCAGATCCTCGAAATGAGGCTGAAGGCTGCGGAAGCCCAGAAGCAGGCAGGCGCGCCGATCGATGCGCTCGATCTCGTCGAGCTGCACGCCCGTCTGGGTGAGGTGTACGAGACGCGCCTCGTCGACCTCGACCACGCGCTCCGCGTCTACCGCGTCATTTTTGACCGCCTCGACCGCGCGCACGAGCCGACGATCTCCGCGCTCGCGCGGATCTACGAGGCGCGCGAGGGCTGGCACGACCTGTATCTCGTCTACGAGCGGATGCTGGAGAACGCGAGCGGCAACACGGCGGAGGCGGAGATCCAGGCGAAGATCGCGCACCTGTCAGCCGAGCGCCTCCAGCAGCCCGCCCGAGCGATCGAGACGTGGAAGCTCGTGCTCGACCTGCGCGGCGAGGACCCCGAGGCCCTCGCTGCGATGTCGAACCTCTACGACACCGCCTCCGCATGGCCGGAGCTCGTCGACGTCCTCGAGCGCCAGGTCGACATTGCCGAGACCGACGACGATCGCGTCAACATCATCGCGCGTCGTGCTCGGATCATCAGCGAGAAGCTCGGTCGAGACGATCAGGCCGCGCAGGACTGGAACCGGATCCTCGACATTGACTACGGCAACCTCGCGGCGCTTCGCGCGATCGCGGACATCCGCCGTCGCCAGCGAGACCCCAACGAGCTTGTCGCCGCACTGCACCAGATCGTCGATCGCGCGGCGACGCTTCTCGAGGCGGAGGAGCTCAAGGAGGTCTTCCGCGAGCTCGGCAAGACGTATACGAACCCGCTCGAGCAGCTGCCTGATGCGGCCGATGCGTGGCGCAAGTTGCTCGACATCGGGCCGGACTTCGAGGCGATGGACGCGCTCGAAGCGATCTACCGAACGGACGAGCGTTGGACCGATGTCATCGACGTCAAGATGCAGCGTGCCGCCGCGCTGGCCGAGGTCGATCAGCAGATCGCCGAATACAGGAGCGCCGCCGCGCTCTGGCGCGATCCCGTGGGCGACGCGGACCTCGCGACGGGCGCGTGGCAGAAGATCCTGGATCTCGACGCGACGAACGACGAGGCCTTCAACGAGCTCGAGGGATTGCATACGGCCTCGGGCCGATGGGAGCCGCTGATTGAGCTGCTCCTCGGGCGTCTCGGGACGCGTGAGGTCGCCTCCGAGAAGACCGTGCTCCTGCGCAAGATCGCGCGAGTGTTCGAGGAGGAGCTCGACGATCGCGAGCAGGCGCTCGAGGCCTTGATCAACGCGCTCGAAGAAGACTTCCACGATCGAGAGACTGCGAAGTACCTCGAGAAGATCGCCCAGAGCACCGGCAAGTGGCCGCTCGTCATCGAGCGTGTCCAGGGGTGGCTGAAGGCGCAGACGGATCCCGCTCAGAAGATCCGGCTCTGCCTCCATCTCGCCAAGTGGTACGGCGAGGACCTCGGGCACCCTGAGTACGCGCAGCCGTACTACGCGCAGATCGTCCAGCTCGACCCGAACAACGTCGGCGCTCTGCGTCAGATGGGGCAGCTGTATCGGAAGAGCGCCAACTGGCAGCAGCTCGGGGCGACGTTGACGCGCGCCCTCGAAGTCGCCGTGACGGACGTCGACCGCAAGGAGATCCTGACGGAGCTCGGCGAGTTGCTCGATTCGCAGATGGGTCAGACAGACCAGGCCCTGGCGTACTTCCAGCGAGCGCTGGACGTCGACGTGAGCTTCCTGCCGGCCCTCGAGAACCTCGAGCGCATCTACATGGCGCGCGGCCAGACCCGCGAGCTCGCGGATGTCCTCGCCCGCAAGGTGCCCGCACTCTCCGAGCCGACGGAGGTCGCGAGCACGAAGCTACGCCTCGCTGCTCTCGCGGAGTCGAGCCTGGGCGACCCGACCCGCGCGGCGCAGGTGTACCGCGAGGTCCTCGAGATCGATCCGGCGAGCCTCACGGCGATGCGCGGCCTCGCGCGCATCTACGAGGCGCTCCAGCAGTGGCCGGAGCTCGTGCGCATCCTCGAGTCCGAGCTCGATGTGGCTCCGACGGAGCGCGAGCGGATCGACCTGTTGCTCCATATCGCGAACCTCCAAGAGGAGCACTTCCTCAAGGCGGACATCGCGGCCGCGCGCCTCGAGCAAGTCCTCGAGATCGACCCGAATCACGAGCCGGCGCTGTTTGCGCTCGAGCGGAACTACCGGAAGCTTCGTCAGTGGAGCGAGCTCATCAACGCCTACGAGCGTCACGTCTCGACGACGATCGAGCGGAAGGTGAAGGTCGACCTCTACGCGGCGATCGCGCAGGTTTACGCCGACGAGCTCGAGGACGCCGACAAGGCGATCGACGCATACCGGAACATCGTCGACATCGAGGAGACGAACGTCCCCGCGCTGGAAGCGCTCGCGAAGCTTTACGACCGACAGGGCGAAGCGCAACAGTCGATCGACGCGATGACACGCGTTGCAGAGCTGACCCAGGACACGAAGCAGCGCGTCGAAGCGTTCTATCGTATCGGCAAGGCTCTCGACGAGAAGCTGGGGGATCGTGCGTCCGCTCAGGACCGCTATGAGATGGCCCTCGACCTCGAGCCGTCTCACCTGCCGACACTGCAGGCACTGCGGGTCATCGCCATCGATGCCGCGGACTACGACAAGGCGGCTCGCTACTTCGACCAGGAGCAGAGCTACACGACGGCGCCACGTCAGCGGGCGCGTCTGCTCGTCGAGCTCGGCAAGCTTCGTGATGAGATGCTCGGCGATCACGAGAGCGCGCTCCTCTCATGGGAGGCGGCGCACGAGGCCGACCCCGAGAACGAGGAAGCCGCCCAGCCGCTCGCCCTCGAGTACATCAACACCGGCAGGTTCGAAGGTGCAGAGCCTCTCCTCGATCTGCTCGTACGCAAGTCGAGCAAACGCGAGCGCAGCGAGCAGCACGACCTGCAGAACAAGCTCGGTGCAGTCTGCCAGGCGCTCGGGAAAGACGAGAAGGCGCTGAAGGCGTTCACTGCCGCCAGCCAGCTCGATCTCACGGACCAGGTCACCATCAAGGGCCTGGCGGAGGTCTGCTTCCGCCTGAAGGACTGGTCGGCCGCGCTCACGAACTTCCAGAAGGTCCTGACTGCGCTCGACGAGAGCGAGACCGACGCGCGCGCCAACGTCTACTTCAAGCTCGGCTGCATCAAGCGGGAGCAGGGGCAGGCGAAACAGGCGATCAACAACTTCGAGAAGGCGCTCGGCGTCGATCCAGCACACCGGCCGACCCTCGAGGCTCTTGTCTCGCTCTACACGGAGCTGAAGGACTGGAAGCAGGTCGTCGCCTTCAAGCGGCAGATCCTCGACAACATCGTCGACGGCGAGGAGCGATTCAAGGTCCTCAACGAGATCGGCGATGTCTGGCAGGACTTCGACAAGAACCCGTCGAAGGCGATCGAGGCCCTCGAGGAAGCGCTGGAGCTCTTCCCGACGAAGCTGACGCTCCTGCACAAGCTCCTCGCGCTCTACCAGGCGACCGAGAACTGGTCGAAGATGATCGACACGATCTCGTCGATCGCCGACACGGAAAAGGATCCGGTCCGGAAGAGCAAGTTCCTCTACACGATGGCGCAGCTCTATCGTGACAAGGAGGGGAACCAGGATCGCGCGGTCGAGCTCTTCAACGAGGCACTCGATCTCAACCCGACCTTCCTCGAGGCCTTCGAACGGATCAACAAGATCCTCACGGCGCAGAAGGACTGGAAGCAGCTCGAACGTGCGTTTCGAAAGATGCTCCGCCGACTCTCGGCGGCCGGCACGCAGAACGCCGACCTCGAGTACAACCTGTGGCACAACCTTGGCCTCATCTATCGCGACCGCTTGAAGGAGATGGGTAGCGCGATTGAGGCCTTCAAGATGGCGACGCGGTACCGACAGGAGGAGATCGTAGAGCGTCAGATCCTGGCGGAGCTCTACGAGTCCACCGATCAGATCGAGGCCGCGATCGGCGAGCACGCGACAGTGCTCCAGCAGGACCCGCTTCGTGTCGACCCGTACCGGAGCCTCTACAAGCTCTACCTGCGCACGCAGGAGTACGACCGGGCGTGGTGCATGTGCGCGGCTCTATCGTTCCTCCACAAGGCGGACGAGGAGGAGAACAAGTTCTTCAACGACTACCGGCCGCAGGGCATGATCCAGGTGAAGAGCCGGCTCGACAACGAGCAGTGGGTCAAGAACCTCTTCCACCGCGACGAGAACATCTTCATCGGCAAGATCTTCGAGATGGTCACGCCTGCCGCGATCGTGGCGAAGACCAACCAGCTTCGCGCGGCACGCCAGCTCCCGGCGCTCGATCGGCGGTTCAAGCAAGATCCGGCGACAAGCACGGTGACGTTCGCGAAGACGTTCGGATGGGCTGGTCAGGTGCTCGGTATCCAGCAGCTCCCGGACCTTTACGTGCGCAATGATGTGCCGGGAGCACTCGTTGCGGTCGCGGCCGTGCCTCCCTCGAGCGTCGCGGGCCAGAGCGTGCTGACTGGCTTCACGCCGCAGGAGCTCACGTTCATCGTCGGCAAGCACCTGTCGTACTACCGCGGCGAGCACTACATCAGAAACCTGTTCCCCACGCTCGCGGAGCTGAAGGTCGTGCTCTTCTCGGCGATCAAGATCATCTTGAACGACTTCGCAGTTCCGCCGGAAATGGCGCAGGCTGTGACCGCGACGGCGACCGAGCTCGTCAAGTACATGCAGCCGATCCAGCGCGACTCGCTCCGTATCGTCGTCCAGAAGTTCGTGGAGGACGGGGCGAAGGCGGATCTGAAGCGGTGGCTCCAGGCCATCGACATCACCGCCGCGCGCGCAGGGCTGCTGCTCTGCGCCGACCTCGAGATCGCGAAGAAGATCATCGGCGCCGAGCCGCAGCTTCCAGGTGATCTCCCCCCTGCGGAGAAGCTGAAAGAGCTCATCGTCTTCTCCGTCAGCGACCAGTACTTCGCCCTTCGAAAGGCGCTGGGCATCGCTGTCGGCTAGCGGCCGCGCGGCTCGACATAGAGCTGACACCGAGGGAAGCCGAGATCCCGCCGATTCGGTGGGGTGTGTCGATTTCTTTGTCGTTTCCAGACAACTGGACCAGCGGGCTGCCGATGAGCCTTCGTACGACGTCGCGAGAGGCGCCCGCAAAGCCCTCGGCGACGCCGCTGCGAAGGAGCACGCCCATGGCCGACGACTACAGAGATACCGGTGTGACCCTGGAGCTGGCGACGCTGCCGCGCTTGCACGCATGGGCCGTCGACGTACACGACGAGGGGGAGGGGGCGCGGGTCCGTCTCGGTGGTAGCGAGCTCATCGTGGGCACTGGCCGCGGCGTCGACGTAGTGGTTCACGACGAAGCCGTCAGCGCGCGGCATTGCGGCGTGAGCGCGTTCGGAGGCGCCGTGACGATACGAGATCTCGGCTCCCGAAACGGGACGTTCGTCGGGGGTGCGCGCGTCAAGGAGGCGTGGGGCGGCGTTGGGACGGTCGTCACGCTCGGTCGTTCGACGCTCGTCTTCGCGGCGGTCGACGACGCGGTCGAAGACGATCTGCGCGAGGCACCGCTTCCCGGTCTCGCGGGCGCTTCGGCGGCGATGCGACGGGTGGCTGCTCAGGTTCGGCGCCTCGCGCGCCACTCTGCGCCGGTGCTGATCGCAGGTGAGAGCGGAACGGGCAAGGAGCTCGTCGCACGAGCGCTGCACGACACGGGGCCGCGTCGCGACGAGCCTTTCGTTGCCTTGAACGTCGCTGCGCTCCCACGCGAGCTCGTCGAAAGCGAGATGTTCGGCCATGAGCGCGGGGCCTTCACCGGGGCGGTCGCTCGTCGCGATGGCGCGTTTCGCGATGCGGAGAAAGGCAGCCTGTTCCTCGACGAGATCGGCGAGCTGCCGATGGAGGCACAGCCGAAGCTCCTCCGTGCGCTCGACGGATACGAGGTCCGTCGCATCGGTGGGTCGGGGTCTGGCCGTCCGCCCGACGTGCGCGTCATCGCAGCGACACACGCACCACTCGAGTCACGCGTGACGGACGGGCTGTTCCGGCGCGACCTCTATCATCGGCTCGAGGTGTTCGTCGTCGAAGTGCCGCCGCTGCGCGACCGGAAGTCTGACATCGCTGCCATCGCGCGGCATCTCCTCGGCCAGATGGCGGTCGAGCTCGGACGGAGGCACCTCACGTCAGCTGCCATCGCCCGGCTTCTCGTTCATGACTGGCCAGGGAACGTCCGCGAGCTGCGCAACGTCCTTTACCGGGCCAGCGACATCGCCGAGACCAGCGACGCGCTGGACGCGCCGCACATCGAGCGTGGCTTCCGCCATCGCAGCGGACCCCCGCGGGCAGAGCTCTCTCCCGAAAGCGCGCAATCGATCCTCGCCGAGCACAAGAACAACCTCAGCGCCGCCGCCCGCGCTGCGGGCTACCCGCGCACGACCTTCCGCAAGCTCCTCGAAGGAACCTGACTGCCACAAGCCAGGAGGTCGTGGCATCGTGCTGGCCGACGCCGGCTGAAATGCGGGCTAGCCTGCACGCATGCGAAGGGTCGTGGCGGTGGTCTCGTTCATCGCCGTCGTCGCATGTCACCACTCGAAGGCTCCGCAAGCAGCGCCGGATGCGAGCGGCCCGCATGCACCGCCCGAGCCCCCCGCGGCAGCGCCAGCCGCACGGTTCTCTCGCCCCATTGCAGCGTCGCGCTCGGCCGCGGGGACGACGTTCGTCGCTGGCTTCGTCGTGGCGCGAGGGGCGGTCGCGCTGACGGCGCTCTCGAGCGCTGGCACGACCTTGTGGACACACGATGTGATCACCGGCGTCGCGTGGAGCGCGACCGCGACGCTGACCGTGTTGCCGTCGGCCGGCGGCGCGATCGTCGTGTGGCACGGTCTGCATGGAGGCCAGGACGCCACGATGGCGACGAGCATCGATGCCGACGGTAAGGTGCGTGACGAGCCGTTCTCCGTCGGTGCAGCGACGTGCGCGACCGACACCGAGCTTGTCTGGGCCGAGCGAGGGACGAAGGGGACCTGGCTCGTGAAGGCGAGGGCGTACGGGACGGCCACCTCGGTGACCGCGCTCGCGCTCCCCGAGGAGCGCGACCCGCTCGTCCTCTGCGCGGCGCACCGCATCCTCGCACTCGGTGACGGCGATGAAGACGTGACCCTTACCTCGTGGAGCCAGGGGATACGCACGCCACCGATACGGGTCATGGAGGACATCGAGTTTCCGGGCGACGAGGAGCGCGGCCACGAGGTGTACGCAGTCGGCGACGTGCTCGGCCTCGTCCGCATCGGCCAAAGCGGCAGCGTCGCGTCGCGAGAGGTAACGGGCGATCATCGGCCGCTGTGGCGCCGCTTCGGGCGCAAGCTGACGGAGGGGGACGACGTCACGCTCGTCGACGCGGACGCTCACACCGCCATCCTCGCGTTCACGCGCGACACGAGCGCCCCCGGTGACGTGATCAGCAAGAGCACCGTTCACGCTCTGGCGTGGGACCGCGCCGGGTCACGCGACGTCACCGTCGAGCTCGCGCCTGCTGACCCAGCGCACGTTCGCGGCCCTTTCTGGAGCGGTGCGGTCGCCGGCGGCGTCGTGGTCGCATGGGCCGAGCGCTCGGTCGGGAACGATGCTGGCGAAGCGCCCATAGACGGGCTGGCCTATCGCGTGGTGTCGATGGATACACCTGGAGAGCTCGTGCGTATCGCTCGAGCTGCCGATGAGCTCGTCGACGCGGGTTGCGACGAAGTGCACTGCTACGCAGTTGCACTGGCTCGCGCGACGGGGGAAGACGGGGGTCAACCGGAGGTCGCCGAGGTCCTCCGCTACCCCTGATTGGCGTGAGGTACGATGCGGTTGTCGTTCTTGAGCTGGGTGACGCCGTCCATCGTCTTCGCGACGTGCGTTGCAGCGTGCTACGCCAGCGGGGAGGCCGAGGTCCTCGGTGGCGGGTCGGCCGAGGCGTCGGCCGCGGAGTATTGCGGGACGCTCGCCGCCTGCTGTGCGACCTTGCCCTCGGAGGTCGTGACGAGCTGCAACCAGCTCGCGGCGCAGGCCGGGGCGTCGGAGTGCGCCGCCGAGCTCACCGTTCTCGCCACGAGCGGGCGATGCGCGTCTCCCGTGACGACGACGATCGACGCGACGACGCGCGTCGACGCAACAATCGCGATCGACGCCGGGGTTGGTGATGGGGGCGCCGTCGCCTGCGCGCTCCTTAGCGCGTGCTGCGGCAGCTCGGCATTGCCTGCAGATCAGCTCGTGACGTGCCAGTCGGTCCAGGGCGCCGGTGTCGAGAGCCCCTGCGCCTCGCTCCTCACGGACCTCACCGCGTCGAACGAGTGCGCGGGAGGCGCCACCAGCCCTGCCGGCGCCTGCCCAGCGCTCTCCGCGTGCTGCGGGAGCGAATCGCTCCCGACCGCCAGCGTTACACCCTGCCGGGCCACCGCATCGGCGGGCGTCGACGGCACCTGCGGCGCGCTCCTCACGACCCTGACCTCTTCGGGCTACTGCGGCGGTGGCGCATTGCTCCCCGACGGAGCGCACCAGCCTACGGTGAGCTGCGCGACGCTCGCGACGTGCTGCAACGAGATCACCTTCCCTGCGAAGGCCGTGTCGGAGTGTCAGGACGTGGCGAGTGCCAATGTCGACGGCACATGCCTCTCTGCCTACGACGGATACCTCGCTGTGGGCTACTGCGAGTAGCCAGCGCTTGCCCTAGAAGCAGCGCTTCATGCAGCCGCCGTACGAGTGGTCGCACGCCGCGCATTTTCCCTTGCACGCGCCGCGGCACACCTCCCACTCCGACCGGCAGCGATCGGTGCATGGCTCGTGCGGTGTGGTCGACGGAAGCACGACCCCGAGCGGCACGCCCGGATGTGTGGTGACTACGGCAGTGTTTTCTGGGGCCGCGCTTGCGGGCCCGGCATCCCCGTCGTTCTGGGTCTTGGGCGGCGGCGCGAACGCGTTCGTCGTGAGCGGCTCGTCCTTGCCCACACGCCCCGTGCCCTCGCCCGGGGCAGCGCCCATGACCGCCTCGTCGGTCGGCATCACAGGGACGTCGCGAAGCGCTTTCGCGCGGCTCGCGGCATAGTCGATGCGGTTCCGCGTCTGGCCGTAGGTGTAGCTCCGCATCCACTGGTTCCAGCAGTCGGTCTTCTCCTGCATCGCGACCGTGGGCACTTCATCGAGCGCGTAGCAGTGCTCGAAGCGCGCGTCCCCCTCGTAGACGACCTGGAAACTGGGGCCGCACGCGGCGAGCGCGACACCGCACATGCCCACGGCGCCGAGAGCGAAGCGCCTGAGCCGCGAGAGCATGGCGGCAGTGTAGCAACGCTCATCGATTGCTTGCGAGGGAGTTGGAGGGCGTCGCGCTCGGCCTCTCGGGTCCGCGTTGCGAGCCGGGGCCCGAGGGGGTAGCGCTGTGATGCGAGGGAATACACCATGGAGCGCTGGTTCATCGACGTGGACGGGGAGGTGACCGGGCCATTCGCGGCGGATGCGCTTACTCTGCGCGTCGCCTCGCGCCAGCTCGCCGCGACGACGAGGCTCCGCCGTGAGGGAGATGACGGACCCTGGACCGACCTACGTGAGATCCCGCGCTTCGCCCGGCTGCTACCGACGTCCTTCACGGCTCGTCCATCCCCCGTGGCGCTCGCCCCCCTCCCGCCACTGCTCGGGGCCGCCTCTTTCGCGCCGCCGATGCCTGTGATGCCGATAGCGGTCGTCCCGAATAGCGTACGGTTCGAGATGCCCGCGCCGCCCGCGATGCCGAGCGCGCCGATCGTCGTCCCGTTCGCACCTGTCGCGGTCGCCATCCCTGATCCGCAGCAAAAGCCGGTTCAGCCGCTGGCGCGTGGACTCCAGCGGGAGCCGACGTTCCCCGCGCCGGCGCGGCCGCAGCCGCACGCGTCACACCGCTTCCCCGATCGGGTCGCGCCGAAGACGAGCGACGGTGGGCGATGGATTCTCTTGCCGCTGATGGGGTTCGCGGCTGTCTGCCTCATCGTCACGCTCTGGCTCCGGAGCAGCCCAGAGAGCGCAACGCCGCGAGCTCCCGCGGCGCCATCGAAGGCTCCGCGCTCGGCCACTCACAACTGACCTGGACCGAGCCCAGCGAGCCCACGTCGGTGCCGGTGACGGAACGAGCCGAGGAGCGGCAATAGCGTCAATCCTTGGGGATCCACACCCGGGCGGAGAACGGATCGAACACGAGGGCCTGCATGCCATCGAAGAATGACGCCCCGACCTGCGCGGCGGGGACGCTCCAGGTCGAGATCCCACCGCAGCTGACCGCTGCGTCCGGTGTCTCCTTGAGGAAGATCGTCGCGTTCGGGTAGCTCCGTGCCACGGCGCCGGCCGGACCGAGCGCGAACGCGGCGCCGGTGGCGAGCCGGTACCCTCTCACGGTCTCGCTCACGTCGACCTCGCACGTCGTGAGGGTCTGGTCGAGCGACGCATCGCGGACGAGCGCGCCCGGGTGGGCGCCGTTCACGGCCGCGAAGAGCGCCTCGTTGATGTTCACCGCATACGGTGACGTCAGGTCGCTGAAGCCGGTGTCGAGCTGCGCGAGCGCTGCGATTCCGTCGAGCTGCACGGCGACGGTCGGGACGTCCGGGACCGTGTACTGGGAGTCGCCCGCGTCGTCGACGTCGGTGAACGGCTCGAGGGTCGAGGTGTCGTTCTGGAAGAAGCCTGCGACCGACAGCGGGACGAACCCAGCGCTCCCGAGCGTCGACGCCGAGCAGAATGAAGCCTCGGGCGACGCGTAGACATGGCCGCCGGCGTAGTCGAGCGTGATGACGTACTGCCCGAGGAGGTCGGTCCCGATGATCCCTGCCTGCCGCACCGTGCCCGTCAGCCCCGAATAGTTCGCGGCCGTGAGGTTGACCGTCATCGGGGCGGTGAAGAAGGCGAAGTCCGAGACGCTGCACAGCCCCCCGACATCTGCGCGGATGCATCCCGTCGTCGTCGGCCCCGGCGCCGCAAAGGCGGACAGGTCGATGAACGAGAAGTTCGACCCGTAGTCGAGGACGAACTGCCCCTTCTCCGTCCCCACGGGGACATCGACGTACGCCTCCTCGTTCGACAGGGTGAGGGTCATCGACATTCCGGCGCAGCTCGCCAGCGCGATCGCCGGGTCGAGGTGGTTTGCATCTGCGCCGACGTTCGCATCGCTCGACCCCGCGTCGTGCGGCGTCGTCGGGGCGTCGGCCGTGCTCGCGTCCCTGGCGGACCCGACGTCGTGCTTCGCCACGACGTCCGTCGCTGCGTCGCGCAGCGCCGACGCGTCGTTCGCCGTGTGCGCGTCGTGGGGCGTGCCGCCGTCGCGGGAGAGCCCGGCTTCCGTCGTGGGCCCGGAGTCCGCCGAAGGCGTGCCGGAGGACGAGCTACAGCCCACCGAGAGGGCCAGGGCCAGCGTTACCGCGCCTCGTGTCGTCGCCATCGCCATCGCTGTCGAGTCCATGCGGGGCGCAGCATACCGCCCCCTCCCCCTTTACGAACCCACCATCGTCTACTAGGTCTCCGCTCGTGTTCACCGGGCTTGTCGAAGAGAAAGGCGTGCTCGTCGCGCGACGCCCTCACGGGCCAGGCGCTGTCGTCCACGTACGCAGCACCTTGAAACCGCTGGTCCTCGGCGAGTCGATCGCCGTCGACGGCACCTGCCTCACCGTGACGAAGATCCTCCCCGACGGCTTCGAGGCAGACGTCTCGGCCGAGACTCTCGCGCGGACGACGCTCGGCGCGCTCGCGGGCGGCGCCCCGGTCAACCTCGAACGCAGCCTCGCGCTCGGCGCACGCCTCGGCGGTCACCTGGTGTCCGGCCACGTCGACGACGTGTGCACGCTCACCGCGCGAGTGCCCGAGGGGTCAGCGCTGTGCCTCACGTTCGAGTTCCCTCCTCGCCTCGCGCGCTTCATCGCGCAGAAGGGGTCGGTCGCCGTCAACGGCGTGAGCCTCACGGTGAACGTCGCGCGCGGCCGCACCTTCGACGTCACGGTCATCCCGCACACCTCGGAGGTGACGTCGCTCGCGACCCTCGCGGTCGGCGACGCCGTGAACCTCGAGGTCGATCTCCTCTCTCGCTACGTCGCCCGTCTCCTCGAGGTCGGCTCGCAGGCCGCGCAGGCGCCGGACGCCTCTGCCGATCCGGCCGCCCACGAAGCCAGCCACGCCGCGTGGATGGATCGCCTGAAGCGCAATGGGATGCTTTAAGGTGTCTCCGCCGCCGATCCTGGAGCTCGACCCGAAGCTGCTCGAGCGCGTCAACGACGCCATCGCCGACATCCGGGCGGGGCGGATGGTGATCCTCGTCGACGACGAAGATCGCGAAAACGAGGGGGACCTCTGCATGGCGGCGGAGCTGACGACGCCCGCCGACATCAACTTCATGGCGACCTACGGTCGCGGTCTCATCTGCGTCACGCTCACCGAGGAGCAGGTCTCGCGCCTGGGGCTCCCGATGATGCAGAGCGCCGGGCGAACGGGGCCGGCGCTCGGCACCGCCTTCACCGTGAGCATCGAGGCCGGCACCGGCGTGACGACCGGCATCAGCGCCGCCGACCGCGCTCACACGACCCGCCTGGCCGCGCGGCCGACGACGCAACCGGAGGAGCTGGTCACGCCGGGGCACGTCTTCCCGCTGCGGTCCCGCGACGGCGGCGTCCTCGTTCGCACTGGCCAGACCGAGGGCTCGGTCGATCTCGCGCGGCTCGCCGGGCTCACGCCGGCCGGCGTCATCTGCGAGATCATGAACGAGGACGGGTCGATGGCGCGCATGCCCGACCTCGAGGTCTTCGGGAAGAAGCACAACCTCCGCATCCTGAGCATCGCGGATCTGATCCAGTACCGGCTGCAGACCGAGCGCCTCGTTCATCGCGTCAGCGAGCACGAGATCGTGCTCGACGAGACGCAGACGCGCTGGCGGGCCGTGGCGTACGAGGTGTCGACCGACGGCCGGCAGTTCCTCGCGCTCGTGAAGGGGACCCTCGACGCGAAGGTGCCGACCCTCTGCCGCGTCCATGCCGGGTCCTCGGTGGCCGATCTCTTCGCATCGACGCCCAGCGAGGGGGGGCGGAACCTCCGCGCCGCGATCCGCGCCATCGAGCGTGAGGGGCGGGGCGTGGTCGTCTACCTCCCGCCGCGCGGCAAGACGAAGGACGAGCTCGAGGCGTACGCCGCGCTGACGGTCGCGACGCCGAGGCCCGCCGATCATCCGCTCAGGGAGTTCGGCCTCGGCGCGCAGATCCTCGCCGACCTGGGGCTGCAGAAGATCCGCATCCTCACCGGCAACCCTCGCAAGATCGCGGGGCTCGAGGGCTTCGGCCTCGAGGTCCTCGAGCAGGTCCTGTTCGCGTCGCTGCCCGCGAGTGACACCGCGCCCCCCAACCCGCCAGCCGCTGCACCGCACCCACGAGGAGACGCATGACCGCGCGAGATTCGAGCACCCCCCGCACCGTCGAGGGGAACGTCGTCGTCCCCTCGGGCACGCGCTTCGTCGTCGTGGCGAGCCGCTTCAACCATTTCATCGTCGACCACCTCGTCTCGGGCGCGCTCGACGCCATCGCGCGGCACGGCGGAGACCCGGCGAACGTCACGCTCGTGCGCGTGCCGGGCGCGTGGGAGATCCCGCTCGTCGCCCAGCGCGTGGCGCGGTCGCAGAAGGCCGACGCGGTCATCGCGCTCGCGGCCGTGATCCGCGGCTCGACGCCTCACTTCGAGTACGTCTCCTCCGAGGTGTCGAAGGGGGTCGCGACCGCGTCGATGGCGACAGGCGTCCCCATCGCGTTCGGCGTCCTGACCACCGACAGCATCGAGCAGGCGATCGAGCGCGCGGGCACGAAGGCCGGCAACAAGGGGTGGGACGCGGCCGTCACCGCCATCGAGATGGTCTCTCTCGCGCGGGCGCTCGGCGAAGCCGGGTTCTGACATGGGCGCACGCCACTCGGGCCGCGAGGCCGCCCTGCAGATGCTCTTCCAGATGGAGGCGTCGGGGGTTCGCGCCGACGCCGTCATCCCGCTGTTCTGGCGGAGCTTCGAGGCGGAGCCCGAGGGGCGGGAGTACTCGGACCGCGCGGTCAGAGGCGTCGAAGAGACGCTGACCGCCGTCGACGCACACATCGCGAAGGCGTCCACGCACTGGCGGATGGAGCGCATGGCGAGGGTCGACCGCAACGTGCTTCGTCTTGGGACGTGGGAGCTGGCGAACCGCACCGACGTCCCGCGCGCCGTCATCCTCGACGAGGCCGTCGAGCTCGCGAAGCAATTCGGCACCGAGGAGTCGAGCGGCTTCGTCAACGGCGTGCTCAACCGGATCGCCGACGACCTTGGCCGCAAGGACCTCCCCTGACGGCTTCTCTTGGATTTTCGTTTCGTCGCCCCTGATCTGCGCGAGCTGGACCTCGCGAGCGCCGAGCTCCTCGCGTGCTGCATCTGGTCCGACGTCCGCCCGGTCCGCGGGTGCGCCGGGCTGCTCGACTTCCGGCTGGCCGGGAGGCTGTCGGCCCTGTCGCGCGAGAGGTTCCTCGGCGGCGCGAAGGGCGAGCTCGTCTTTGTGCCAGGGCGACCGAAGCTCCCGTTCGAGAAGGTGCTCGTCTTCGGGCTGGGGCCCCGGGCGGAGTTCACCGAGGCTCTCTACGCGACTGCGGTGAAGCACATCTCTCACGCGCTCGAGCAGCTCCACGTGTCTCGCGCCGTCGTCGAGCTCCCGGGCCGCGCCGACGGATCGATCGCGCCGGAGCGCGCCGCCGAGCTGCTCGTGTCGTCGATCGCGAGCGAGGCGCACGATGCCTGGTGGCTCGTCGAGGCCGACGACGGACAGCGTCGAATGGGCGCCAGGCTCGAGACCGACCGCCGCAACACCCGTCGCCAATGACGGCGTCCTCGGGGGGAGGCTGTGGCAGTCTCCCGTCATGCTCGATCTCGACGCCAGCCGCAGCGCAGTCCCCCCGCGTGACGCCGCGACGCTGCTGCTCGTACGGGATGCAGGGCCAGGGCGTGGTGGGCTCGAGGTCTTCTGTGTCGTGCGCCATGTGAAGAGCGGGTTCCTAGGAGGCGCGGTGGTGTTCCCGGGTGGCAAGGTCGACGCGACCGATCGCGACGAGGCGTGGGGACCCTCCGCGCAGGGCTTCCCGCGCTTCGCCGCGGACGACGACGAGGCCACGGCCCGCGCGTTCGGCATCGCGGCCTGCCGCGAGGCGCTCGAGGAGGCGGCGATCCTGCTCACGGCGGGTGCGCCGCTCGACGGCGAGGAGGTGCTCCTGCTCCGCACGCAGATCTCCGAGGGGAGCCCGGCTCCGGTCACGCTGCGGAGCGCCCTCGAAGCGCGCGGTCTCTCGCTCGACCTCTCAGCCCTGCAGCCCTTCGGACGATGGGTCACGCCGATCGCCGAGAGCCGCCGCTTCGACACGCGCTTCTTCCTCGCGGTCGCGCCCGCGGGCCAGGACGGCGCGCACGACGCTCACGAGACCACCGCGAGCTTCTGGGCCGCGCCGGCCGAGGTGCTCCGGAGGTTCGACGCGGGCGAGCTCCAGCTCGCGCCTCCCACGCACCGTTGCCTCCAGATTCTTGCGGGGGCCTCGTCCGTCATCGAGGCGGTGGTCATCGCCAGGCACCTCGGCGTGGAGCCCGTGTGCCCGAAGCTCGTGCCTGTCCCCGATCCGTCGGGCGCGACCGAGGGCACGCTCGCGCTCGTCCTGCCGGGCGATCACGAGCACGAGGTCCGCACCCCGCGCGTCCCCGGGCCCCTGCGCTTCGTCCTGCGCGGCGAGCGCTGGGTGCCCGAGGCCCCGCCCGCGATCGACTAGCGCGGGGTCCACTTCCACGCTCCGTCCCTTTCAGGCATGCTCCGTCTCATGCGCACCGCCGTCCTCTCTTCCATCGTCGCGGTCGCCGCGGCCGCCGCTGCTTGTGCTCCGCATCGCGACCTGACCGTCGCTCAGATCGGCGGCGCCTCGAACCTGACCGAGGTGATGGACGTCCAGGCGACGGTGGCCGACCCGCAGTGGTCCAAGATCAACAAGACGGGCTACACCGACGCCGACTGGGCCGCGATCCAGGACATGGCGCTCCGCATCCAGGCGACGAGCGCGAAGGCGAAAGAGTTCTCGAAGGGGCCGATGTTCGACGACTTCGCGCTGCGCCTGCACACGCACGCCGAGGAGCTCCAGGCGGCCTTCTCGGCGAGGAACGAGACGGGCGCGGCGACGGCGCTGGGAGCGATGAAGGCGACATGCAAGGAGTGCCACACGCGCTTCAAGTGAGCGGAAGCGCTCCTTCCGCGGATGGAAGGCCCGCTGCCGCGCCGCGGTCCCACACGGCGTCATCCCGCCGCCTTTTCGCTGCCACGGCGCCGGCTCACCCTTTGCTTAGAACCGGGGGCACATCATGCACCGACCTGTGAAGCGCACCATCCTCCGTCGTTCCTCCGTCGCGATCGCCACGCTCGCTGCGAGCACGCTGATGGCTCTCGCGCTGATGCCGGGCTGCGGCGCTTCGTCGGACACGTCGGCGTCCGACGCGGGGACGGCGCCCGACTGGGTCTACCAGGAGTACGTGGTCTCGGGAGACCTCGCGAACGTGGGGGACATCGAGTCGATCGACTTCGTCGACGGCGAGAACTACACGCTCGAGCGCACGACCGGCTCCGAGGACGAGTGGCTCGAGTCGGGGACGTACGTGCTCGACATCGCCGGCGGCACGCTCGCGCTGACCGACACCGACAGCGGCAACACCGAGACGATTCCGTTCGCCGCCGGTGACGTGGCTGCGGGAGGCCCGGTCTCGTTCTCGGGCGACGCGCTGCACGTGCTCGGCGGCGGGACCGCGCTCACGGGGTCGGGCGGCGGCCTGACGTCGGGCACGGGGGCGCAGCTCACGAAGGTGCAGCCTCTCTGCGGCTTCAGCTCGGCGCAGAGCGGGGGTCAGAAGAGCTTCCAGTCGACGCAGAAGGCCTGCGCGCAGGCGAACCTCACGCCGTCGGGCGCCGGCGCCTTCCTTACCCAGAACGGCCAGTGCGTCCCTGCCGTGTTCGAGTCGTTCGGACCTACCGGCACCTCGTCGAAGGTCTTCGCGACCATCAAGACGGTGCCGAGCGCCACGACGACCGCGGCGTACACGCCACACCTCCCCAAGGGCTTCCCGGCGAACAACGTCCCGAGCTGCTTCATCGACATGAGCAACGTCGTCGACGGCCTCACCGGCAAGACCCTCGGCGCGAGCGTGATGATCTCGGAGCACTACAAGCTCTCGGACCTCACCTCGAGCTCGGACGAGTTCGTCGTCCTCGACAACCAGGCGGTCCGCTACCTCGAGAAGTTCGCGGCGAGCTTCGGCGCGCCGAAGGTGACCAGCGCGTTCCGTGGCCCGGCCCACCAGACGCAGGTCTGCATGGGGATGTGCGGCGCGGTGTCGTGCTGCGGGTCGAAGCCGCAGTCCGGCAACTGCACGGTGACGTGCGCCAAGACCTCGCGGCACATGTTCGGCAAGGCCTTCGACCTGAACGGCAGCTACCTGCAGTCGAAGTTCATCAACGGCGCCTGCACCTCGGGCTTCACGTTCGTCTACGACGAGCTGTCGGGCGGCCCGCACCTGCACATCGACACGAGCCAGCCTGCGGGGAGCTGCGTCAAGCAAGGGGTATAGGGCCGCGCGGATAGCCACAGCGCCTCTGAAAGAGGTCCGACGGTGCCGAACCTCATGCACAGCGTCTCTGTGAGAGGTGTGACGGTGCCGAGCCTCTTGCAGCGCGGCGCTGCGAGAGGTGTGACGGTGCCGAGCCTCTTGCAGCGCGTCTCTGTGAGAGGTGTGACGGTGCCGAGCCTCTTGCAGCGCGGCGCTGCGAGAGGTGTGACGGTGCCGAGCCTCTTGCAGCGCGGCTCTGCGAGAGGTGTGACGGTGCCGAGCCTCTTGCAGC